>Ga0315321_10000399_pt1 | contig 31431 bp, 28 predicted proteins | sample M180m21515metaG_FD_203464 | JGI IMG/M metagenome (GOLD analysis project Ga0315321, IMG submission 203464) | Ammonia-oxidizing marine archaeal communities from Monterey Bay, California, United States - M1 80m 21515 | ecosystem: Environmental > Aquatic > Marine > Intertidal zone | place: USA... | reverse complement strand
CTTGAAGATGCCTATCATGACGCTGGTCAGTTCTATTGGGGGCGCGCCAATGCGTGGCTGGCTGAAACGCCATTGTTTTCACACGCATCAATCCCTGTCGTCCTGCCGCGTCATAGGGTACAAGATATTGATACATTGGAAGATTGGACGCGGGCGGAGCATATGTTTCGCGCACTTGGGGGTGCTAAACCATGACCGTGCTATTCCGTGCAGACGCCTCTGCTGAGATCGGCACAGGCCATGTTATGCGTTGCTTGGCCTTGGCTGGTGCGGTGAAAGCGCTTGGCGAAGAGTGTGTATTTGTGTGCCGTGATATTCCCCGCTTGCTTGCTGAGCGGATCACGGGTGATGGTCACAGCCTGCAACTTCTAATTCCGACTGATGGCGACAATACAGCGAAGGCCGCCGAAGTGCCCTACGCCCATTGGTTGAAAGCCCCATGGCGCGATGATGCCGTTGAGACCAGCGAAATCGCAGATGAAGTCGGCGCTCAGTGGCTCGTTGTTGATCACTATGGACTTGATGCTGATTGGGAGCAGGCTGTTGCGGCGGCCGATCGTAATGTGGCGGCGATGGATGATCTGGCGGACAGGCGGCACGCCGCCGCATTGGTTTCGGACCCTAGCCTCGTTGTGGAACCGTATGATCGCTACAAGGATCTAACATCACCCGGCAGCCAGCTATTGCTCGGCCCCCGTTATGCCGCGCTCCGCAGTGAATTTGCCGATGCACCGCCACGCTTGCCTGCACCCGGTGGTGAGGCCATGCGGTTCCTGATTGCATTCGGCGGCGTTGATGCTGCTGGGATGACACGGGTCGCGATTGAAGCGCTGGCTGCCGTTGCAGAGGCAGGCGATCATGCTCACGTCGTTGTCGGGGCCGCCCACGAAGGCCGCGCTGCGGTTGCCGGACGGTGCGCAGAGCTTGGCTGGACCTGCCACGTCAATTCTTCCCGCATGGGGCAGTTAATGGCTGCCACAGATCTGGCCATTGGTGCTGGCGGCAGCATGGTCTGGGAACGTATGGCGATGGGCTTGCCTACCATCGCTATTATCGTCGCGGATAATCAGCGGGATCAAGTGAACGAAGCGGCCCGGCGTAGTCTGCTTGTCGCCATGGAACAGGCGGATGCGAGCGTGGAAGCGCTTCAAGCTCAGATCCGATCTTTGCGAAGCAATAGCGGGCTGCGAGAGAAGATGAGCGCGTCCTGCCGCCGCCGTGTTGATGGTAAGGGGGCTGTTCGTATCGCCCGGCGGCTCGCGCCATGCTCGGTTAAGCTTCGTCCCGCGACAGAAGCGGACAGCGCCGACCTGTTGGAGTGGCGCAACGATGAATTCATACGCATGGTCTCGCACAATACTGAGATCATTTCACCAGAAGATCACGCGCTTTGGCTTACCGGTACGCTGAATAACCCGGCAAAACGCCTGCTGATTGGGTTCGACAATGACGGAGTGCTCGGCGTTGTTCGGTTCGACAAAGGACCTTCGAACGCGGAGGTTTCGATATATCTGGCACCGCAAAGGCTTGGCAGTGGGCTTGGGCCAAACTTGCTGATGGCCGGTGAAGCGGCAATGGCGGAACATTGGCCGGATGTCCCAGAAATCCTTGCCGAAGTGCTGCCAACGAACCGGGCGTCGAAAGACCTATTTCTATCCTGCGGCTATCGCTATTCTAGCGGCTTCTACCGCAAATCTGTTGGATAGATCTTGTGAACACTGTGATTGATATTGCGGGCCGAAAGGTAGGCCTCGACCACCCGCCCTTCGTCATCGCTGAGATGTCTGGGAACCACAACCAATCCCTAGACCGCGCGCTGGAGATTGTGGACGCTGCTGCCGCTGCCGGTGCCCATGCGCTAAAGCTGCAGACCTATACAGCGGATACGATGACCTTGGATATCGCTGAGGGCGATTTTGTCATCACGGACCCAAATAGTCTTTGGCATGGCCGCACGCTTTATGACCTCTATCAGGAAGCGCATACCCCTTGGGACTGGCATCAGCCCATATTTGAGCGCGCCCGCAGCCACGGCATGATTCCACTCAGCACGCCGTTTGATGATAGTGCCGCCGACTTCCTCGAAAGCCTGGACGCTGCCGTCTACAAGATTGCGTCATTTGAGAACACAGACCTGCCCTTGGTCCGCAAAGTCGCTAGCAAGGGCAAGCCAATGATTATTTCCATCGGCATGGCGACCTTGGCGGAAATTGATGAAACCGTCCGTGCGGCCAGATCAGCAGGTTGCCAGGATATAATTCTGCTGCAATGCACCAGCACCTATCCAGCAACGCCTGAGAACACCAATCTGGCGACGATCCCGCATATGCGCGAGGCATATGGCTGCGAGGTAGGTTTGTCGGACCACACCATGGGTGTCGGCGCGTCAGTCGCCAGTGTGGCGCTTGGTGCAACGGTGATTGAGAAGCACTTCACGTTGGCTCGCGCCGATGGCGGCGTTGATTCCGCATTCTCCCTAGAGCCGCACGAAATGGCGGCACTGGTGACCGAGAGCGAGCGGGCATGGCAGGCGGTTGGACGGGCACAATACGGTACGGTTTCGGCGCAGGAAGCCAAGTCCCTCGCCTTCCGCCGCTCACTTTATGTGACAGCAGATGTGGCGGCAGGCGAGGCGTTTACCGCAGACAATGTCCGCGCGATCAGGCCTGGCTTTGGCCTCGCACCCAAATGGCTAGACATTGTGTTGGCGCGCACCGCCAAACAGTCGATTAAGCGCGGCACGCCATTGAGCTGGGAATTGCTCTAACGGCGCGCCGATTAGTCTGGCTTCGTTTTAAACGCCCATATCGTCGAATACGCCTTTAGCGATGCGGAAGGCGGATACAGCCGAAGGTGCGCCCGCGTAGACGGCGGCCTGCAAGAATACTTCCGCGATTTCTTCCTTGCTGCAGCCATTGTTAATGGCGCCGCGTGTGTGCAATTTCAGCTCACCTTCGCGGCCAAGCGATGAGAGCATGGCAAGATTCAGCAAGCTCCGGGTTTTGAGGTCCAGGCCTTCGCGTTGCCATACAGTGCCCCATGCGGTTTCAGTTACGAACTGCTGCAGGGTTTGCATGAATGGATCTTCAGCCGCACTTTCAATGGATGGCTTTACATATTCAGGCCCAAGCACTTTCAAGCGCGTCGCCAGGCCAGCGTTGAAGGCGTCATTGGTGTTGTATTTAGAAGTGTCGATCATGGATTGGTCCTTTAAAAAGGTCAGGTTTCGCCGAAAAGGAAAGCCAGCAGCACAAGGCGCCGGCCTTTAGTGACATGAAGCGGCTCATGCAGCAGCGAGGATGAAAACACCACCGCTTCTCCCGTCGCTGGGCTAAAGCGCTGAGCGCCAAATTCCGGGAACGCCAGCTCACCGCCCTCAAAGTCTTCCGCGTTTAGGTTGATAGAACAAGCGAACCGCCGGTGGGCGACGTTTGCCTGAACGTTGTCCCGATGGCCGTGCAATTCACCGCCACGCTCGCCTTCATAGCTGCCGATCCGGTAGCTCTCGTGCCGGGTAACACGGTAATGGAAGGCTTTGGATATCTCTGGGAATAGGCGGCGTTGTAGCCGGTCGTTAATCAACGCCTGGGTTTTCTGATTGACCACCCAATGGTCGATCCGATCTTTGCGGCCATATTCGGGGATCCGCATTTTGTAGTCTGATCTTTGTTTCTGCACCCCGTGGCCTGGCTCCACGAACACATTGCCGTCCATATTGTATATGGTTATCAGCCGCTTGCAGTCTGCAGGCGTCAGAACATCGGGCACGATTAAGACGGGGGCCTGGCGTTCAGCAGGCTTTGGTTGCGTCTCCGCTGCCAGCGCCTGCACGAGTTTGAGAGCACGGTCGACCTGTGTCTCCGGCTCATCCCGGTATAGTGCGAGTACATGACCGTTTCGCCCGATGACAACTGTGCCCGGGGTCTTGCCACCAGCGAAGAAGGCGGATGCTTGCCCGCCTTGATCAATGAGTGCGGCAGGTGCGCCGCCGTGCCGAGTCATGGCAATGGCCTGCGCGCCAGAGGCTTCTATGCCGCCCGCATTGGCTAGCAATTGTGACGCTGGGGCCGTTGCTGCATCGGGGGCAATGGCCAAGATCATGGGTTTCCCCGCGACTGTATCCGCTTTGTTGTCGAACGGCTCGCCGCCGTCTTGCCTTGGGAACGTAAAGCGTGGTGCGATATCGCCAATGTCGAGTGGCGGCGGGGCTTTTGGCGCCATTTGAGGTCTTACTCCTAAGTCAGGCCAGCTTTGCGGCGCGGGTCTACCGGATCATCAGGTAGGCTTTTGATGGCGTCGATAAACGCGCTATCCGTCGTCGCTGGAAGTTTGACGACCAGCTTGACGAACTGGTCGCCGCGATCCGCTGCATCACCTTTCTTCGAAACGCCTTTGGCCTTTAATCGCAGCACGGTACCAGAATCTGCACCTTTGGGCACAGTCAGCATCACATTGCCATCAATTGTAGGCGTGGAAACGCGGCCGCCCAGGATGGCTTCCTTCAGCGATATTGGCAGATCAAGCCAGATATCCCGGCCCTCGCGGCGGAAATGCGGATGGGATGCCACCTTTAGCTCGACAATCGCGTCGCCGGGCGATCCTCCGTCTGCGCCCGGCTTGCCAAGGTTTGCCAGACGGAGCGCGTGGCCAGTTTCAGACCCTGCCGGCACGCGCACATCAACTTCCCGGTTGGTTGGCAGCTTAACCCGCTTCGAGCAGCCCCGCGCCGCTTCCATAAAGTTCAGCGTCAGCATAATGCGAATGTCGCCGCCTTTCTGAACTGTCTTGTTGCGACGACCGCCGAAGGTATCAAACAGGTCACTGAACAGGTCATCGGCATTAAAGCCGTGACCACCGCCGCCAGCACGTGCGTATTCGCTTTCGAACCCGCCGCCCCTTCGCCCGCTGCCTGGATTGCTTGCGAAGCCGCCAGGGAAGGGACGCGCCTTTTCCTTGCCATCGGCGTCAATTTCGCCGCGGTCAAAGCGGGCGCGCTTTGTTTTATCGCCTAGGAGGTCATAGGCGGAATTAGCTTCCTTGAAGCGGCGTTCAACGTCCGCATCACCGGGGTGAATATCGGGGTGATATTTCTTGGCGAGCTTTCGGAACGCAGACTTAATTTCATCTGGGCTCGCAGTCCGTGCGACGCCGAGCGTTGCATAAGGATCAGCCATGCTCGGATCCGCTGGTGGCTTGGTATTTTGAGGTCAATGGTAGAAGGGCAGAGATCAAGCGCTCAAGACCTCCCAGTCACCATTAGCATTGCGGCATGCCGTGCGTTTGCCGCGATTGATATCGCCGTTTGCTGGCTTTGCGACGACGTCTATCTGGCGGCATTGCTTGCCCGCCTGCGTGCCGCTCTTCGGCTGATAAACTGGTCCAGGCGTTACCTGGCCAGATGCGCCGGTGGATGGATTGGACCATGCGCTGGTCTGGCCGGCGCGGTTGTTGGCAAGCGCATCCTGGGTCGTCGTGCCGGCTTGTTGTTTGTCTTCGGTGGAAAGTCCTTCGCCAAGCTCACCACCAAGCCATCCGCCGAGTACCGCCAGGCCAACAATAGCCGCTGCGCGCGTTACGCCAGAGCCGAACTGGGATCCAACAAGCACGCCAACAATGGCACCTGCGACCGTGCCGACTTGCCGGCCTGTTGGTTCATTGCCGCCTGCACATGCAGTCAAGGTCACACATGCCGCGGCTGCTATAGCCAACTTGCGTACCATCAGAATTCTCCCTATGAGCCCCGCGACGCTTTGCCCAGCCGCCTGACCACCCTATCTTGTCTACATCATATAGCGCGCCCCACATATGGCGCGCCAGGGCCTTTCCGCCACCAAATCCGCCCAACATGGCGAGATCAAGGCGGCGCGGCTTAGATTGCGATTTGGGCGCGCGCTTTTTGGCGCTTTGAGAAAGGATAACGCCATGGACGATATGGTCGTTGACGATCCCCACCGCCTCTTTGACGAATGGATGACCGCTGCTGAAGCGTCTGAGTTAAACGACGCAAACGCAATGACGGTAGCGACGGTTGGCGCTGATGGACGTCCTGCCGCGCGTATCCTTTTGCTGAAGGGCCACGATGCCCAAGGCTTTGTATTCTATAGCAATCTGGATAGTCGCAAGGGCCAGGAAATCCAGGGCAACAGCGCGGTTGCGCTGCTCTTCCATTGGAAAACGCTCCGCCGCCAGGTGCGCATCGAAGGGCCTGTGCAACCGGTCACATCTGGGGAGGCGGACACTTATTTCGCATCCCGCGCGCGCATGAGCCGGATTGGTGCTTGGGCGTCTGACCAGTCCCGCCCGCTCGAAAGTCGCGCAGCACTCGAAGCGCGCGTGTCAGAGATGGAGGCCCGATTTGATGGTCAAGAACCGCCACGCCCGGAGAACTGGTCTGGATTCCGCCTCGTTCCGGAACGGATCGAGTTCTGGCGTGATGGTGCTTTCCGCCTGCATGACCGGATCATCTATCAGCCAGATGGGTCTGGATGGCGGACGACCCGGCTTTATCCATGACGCTGCCTTACTACAAAAAGCGTTAGCAGGCCGGCCTCGGATCAGATCGGTAGCGCCAAACCGTGAATATGGTATTGTGTTAACGGATTAACGTTCAGGCAGCGTACTATGCGACTCGCCGCCAATGTCTGAGGGGGCGCGGATATGAGCTTTGGTACGATTTTGGCACCGGTTGGCGATGTCGATAGCGGCTTCCCGGCTTTGGAGCTGGCTTTCGCAGTTGGCCGGTCATTTAGTGCCCATGTGGATGTGTTGCATGTCAGCGCAGACCCTCGCCAGGTAATTCCTTATGTTGGTGAAGGCCTTTCCGGCGCATTGATCGACGAAGTGGTTGCCGCCGCTGCTACTGATAGCGGTGAGCGTGAGCACGGTGTCCGTGGCCTGTTCGATTCGCTGACTAAAACGAAGATGGCACCGATCGCGCATACGCCGCAGCTGGGATTCAGCGTTGCATGGCGCGAGGACACGGGCCGTGAAGATGCGCGCGCCGCCGCTTGGGCCCGTGCCGCTGACCTTGCGATTGTGCCGCGCCCGCTTGCTGAAGCTGAAGCCGCGACGACAGCGCTTTTCGAAGCGCTCGTATTTGAAGGCGGATTGCCGGTGCTGCTGGCGCCGCCAGGATGGAATAGTGGCAAAACCGTTGGGACGCGCATTCTGATCGGTTGGAATGGCGGTGCTGAAGCAGCAGGTGCCATCGGTGCCGCTATGCCGTTCCTGGAGAAAGCATCCGCAGTCAAAGCCGTATCAATGAGCGGCTGGCTTGATGGCCCCATTAGCCTAGAACGCGTTAAGGAACGTTTGGCATGGCGGGGCATTGCATCCGAACACGAAATTATTGAAGTAACCGGGCCGCGCCGGATTGGCAAAGCCCTATTGAAAGCGGCCGCGGATTTTGATGCTGACCTGATCGTCATGGGTGCCTACACCCAAAGCCGCATTCGCCAGATGATCCTTGGTGGCGTCACACGTCATGCGGTCAGCCAGGCGGAATGTCCGCTGCTGCTCGCCCGCTAGCAGGGGTCTGACAGAGTGCTCGCATTCACCATCCGCCGGCTGATCCAATCGATCGGCGTGATGCTGGTCGTGAGCTTGATCGCCTTCGTGATGTTCCGCTTCGTTGGGGACCCGGTAGACCAAATGGTCGGCCTGGAAACGACGATTGAAGAACGCGAGGTGCTGCGGGAACAGCTTGGCCTGAATGACGCAACGCCCGTGCAGTTTCTGCGCTTTGTTGGCAATGCCATTCAGGGTGATTTTGGCGTCTCCTATCAGTTTAAGCGCCCGGTCGCGACGATCCTTGGCGAGCGGATGCCCGCGACGCTGGAATTGGCGTTTGTCTCCGCCATCCTGGCCTTGGTCGCAGGCATCCCCATGGGCGTTTATACGGCGCTCAGGCGGGATAGCGTGTTGTCCAAGCTATTCCTGATGATTTCACTGATCGGCGTATCGCTGCCCACGTTCCTGATCGGCATCCTGTTTATCTTCCTGTTTGCAGTCGTATTTCAAATCCTGCCAAGTTTCGGGCGCGGTGAAATCGTCGACCTTGGCTGGTGGCGAACGGGCTTGCTGACAAGTTCAGGCTTGAAAGCGCTGATCCTGCCGTCGATCACCCTGGCGCTATTCCAGATGACGCTGATCATGCGACTTGTGCGCTCCGAAATGCTGGAAGTGTTGCGGACGGACTACATCAAATTCTGCCGGGCGCGCGGCTTGCGCAGTCGTTCTGTGAATTTTGGCCACGCGCTAAAAAATACGCTGGTGCCAGTGATCACAATCGCCGGATTGCAAATAGGCTCCCTGATTGCTTTTGCGATCATTACGGAAACGGTGTTCCAGTGGCCGGGCATGGGGCTGTTGTTCCTGCAAGCTGTGCAGAATGTCGATATTCCGATTATGGCGGCCTATCTGCTGCTAATCGCGTTCCTGTTCGTCATGATCAACATGGCGGTCGATATGCTGTACGTCGTGGTTGATCCGCGCATTCGCATTGGAGGCGGCGAGGAATGAGCGTCGTCAAACAGAGCGACCGGCCTGGGTTCATCGCCCGGATGCGGGATACGGACATTTGGTATTCGTTCGTCCGCAATCGCATTGTCATGCTGGCGGCGTTCGTAACGGCGGTAATGTTCTTGGGCGCATTGTTTGCGCCGCTGGTCGCACCGCACAACCCGTTTGATCTGGCCTCACTCTCGCTGATGGACTCGCTGGTTCCGCCTGTGTGGATGGAGGAAAGCGACCCACGATATCTGCTCGGCACCGATGATCAGGGCAGGGATATCTTGTCCGCCATTATCTACGGTGCCCGCATATCATTGGCCGTTGGCTTTGCCTCTGTCGCGTTTGCGGCCGTACTGGGCATCTCACTTGGCCTACTGGCGGGCTATCTCGGCGGGCGGACAGATGCGATCATCATGCGGATCGCGGACGTACAGCTCACATTCCCATCTATTCTGATCGCCCTGCTGATCGATGGGTCGGTGCGGGGCATCTTCGGCGGGCAGTTTAGCCGTGAAGACTCGGCGTTTTATGTGCTGGTTCTGTCCATTGGCCTGTCTTTCTGGGTGCAATATGCCCGCACGGTCCGTTCCTCGACACTGGTTGAGAAGAACAAGGAATATGTGCAGGCGGCACGATTGATCGGCCTGCACCCGATCAAAATCATGTTGCGCCACGTCTTGCCGAACGTAACTGGCCCGGTCCTCGTAATTGGCACGATTAATCTGGCGCTCGCGATCATTACGGAAGCGACGCTTTCCTTCCTAGGCGTCGGCATCCCTTCTACACAGCCCTCGCTTGGCACATTGATCCGGATCGGCAATGACTTCCTATTTTCTGGCGAATGGTGGATCACCATCTTCCCCGGCATTGCGCTTGCGGTCTTAGCCCTAGCGATCAACCTGCTCGGCGATTGGCTGCGCGACGTTCTGAACCCGAGGCTCCGATGACGGATACACCGCTCCTCTCCGTTCGCGATCTCGTCGTGCAGTTTCCAACGCGCAAAGGCGTGCTGACTGCCGTTGATGGCGTCTCATTTGATATCCAGCGCGGTGAAGTGCTGGGGGTTGTTGGCGAATCCGGTGCCGGTAAGTCCATGACTGGGGCTGCGATCATCGGCCTGATTGAGCCGCCTGGGCGCATCGCGTCCGGCCAGGTGCTGCTGGATGGGGAGCGGATCGATAATCTCTTGGTCAACCAGATGCGCCGGGTGCGCGGCAAGAAAGTCGGCGTGGTTTTCCAGGACCCGCTGACATCGCTAAATCCGCTCTATACCGTCGCCCAGCAGCTTGTTGAAACGGTCCGCACGCATTTGCCGTTATCCGAAAAACAGGCCCGTGAGCATGCGCTGGCACTGCTGGATGAGGTGGGTATTCCTGCTGCCAAGCGCCGGATGGATGATTATCCGCATCAGTTTTCTGGCGGCATGCGCCAAAGGGTCGTGATCGCGTTGGCGTTGGCGGCGGAGCCGGAACTGGTGATCGCGGATGAGCCGACAACGGCGCTCGATGTGTCCGTGCAAGCGCAGATTATCGACGTGCTGAAGCGGCTGTGTTCAGAGCGCGGTGCGGCTGTCATGCTGATCACCCATGATATGGGCGTGATCGCAGAAACGGCGGACCGCGTGGCCGTAATGTATGCCGGGCGCGTCGCCGAAATTGGCCCGGTTCGCGATGTCGTGCAGCACGCGAAACATCCTTATACGCAAGGATTGATGGGCTCCATTCCTACGCTTGCCCATGACAGCGACCGGTTGGTGCAAATTCATGGCTCCATGCCGCGGTTGATTGATATTCCGCCCGGTTGCGCCTTCAACCCACGCTGTGAACATGCCTTCGACCGCTGCCGCCAGGAGCGTCCGTCACCGATTCAAGAAGGTGATCGCGCTGTCGCCTGCTGGCTGTCGGACCAGGAGGCGGGCCAATGACCGCGCCCACCGATAACGATGTTCTGGTGCAGATCGAAGGTCTGACACGTGTGTTTGACTTATCAAAGCCCTGGCTGAACCGCATGATTGAGCGCGAGCCGAAGCGGACGCTGACTGCAGTTGATGATGTTTCCTTCGACATTCGCAAAGGCGAAACCTTTGCGCTTGTTGGCGAATCTGGGTCTGGTAAGTCCACGATCGCGAAGCTGATCGTGAACCTGCTGGCACCAAGCGGTGGCCGGGTGTTGTTTGATGGCGACGATATGCGGAAGGCGACATCGGCGAATGCCCGCCAGATGCGCAGCCGCTTTCAGATGATTTTCCAGGACCCGTTCGCCAGCCTGAATCCGCGCTGGCGGGTTGGGGATATTATTGCGGAGCCGATCCGGGCGTTTGATTTGGTGTCGGACAAAGCCTCTGCCGCAAAGCGCGTTGGCGAATTGTTGGAAACTGTCGGGCTTGCGGCCAGTGACGCCGCCAAATTCCCCCATGAATTTTCCGGCGGCCAGCGCCAGCGCGTCGCCATTGCGCGTGCTCTTTCTGCCAAGCCTGAGTTTATCGTTTGCGATGAGCCGACATCGGCACTGGATGTATCTGTGCAGGCGCAAATCCTGAACCTGATGCGCGACCTGCAGGATGAATTTGGGCTGACATACCTGTTCATCAGCCATGACCTATCCGTGGTGCGCCATATGGCGACCCGCATTGGGGTGCTTTATCTTGGCCGGTTGGTGGAGGTGTCTGAGGGCAAGGCACTGTTCCAGAATCCGCAACATCCTTATACGTCTATGCTGCTGGGTGCCGTGCCGGACCTTGATATGACAGGGCGGGCGCGGACCCAAGTTATCGGCGAAATTCCGAACCCGATTGATCCGCCCTCTGGCTGTCGTTTTCACCCGCGCTGTCCGCTGGCGAATGCACGCTGCATGCAGGAATCACCCGTGCTGCAGCCGACTGCGATTGGCGATTCCGCCTGTTTCGCCGTGGAAGAAGGGCGGCGTGATGTATCTGCAGTCGCCGCTGCTGGGACGAAATAGACGAAAGCCCAGGGAAGGCGGTAGAGTCTGCGAAACGCCGCACCCGCTGCGGATTGCTTCAAGGAGAATGCGCCATGGCTCTCAGTTGGTCTCACACTGTTTTACTGGTTCGCGACCGGGAGAAGATGCTGGATTTCTATACCCGCGTCCTGGGGTTCGATATTACGGACCAAGGCCCTATCCCTTCTGGCCAAGAGATCATTTTTCTCAGCCAAAATCCGGAAGAGCATCACCAGATTGGCATGATGCCAGCCCGGACAGATGATGGCCCATCCAACAGTCACGCCCACATAGCATTCCGGACTGAGAGCATGAAGGAGTTGCGTGGTTTTATTGCAAGTGTAGAAGGCGAGGACATTACCTATCGGCCTACCTCCCACGGAAACACGTGGTCGATCTACTTCCAGGACCCGGAGCAGAATGGCGTTGAGATATTCTGCGATACGCCTTGGCATGTGCAGCAGCCCCAGGGCGCTGTGTGGGACACGAAGCTTGACGATGATGCGCTGCAAGCCTGGACGCTGGAGACCTTTAAGAACCAGCCCGGGTTTACGGAAAAAGCGAGTTACGTCGCCCGACGCCGCAAGGAACGCGCGTCTGCCTGACGTGGTCTGGCGATAGATAACATGACTGTCCTGATTGCAGGCGCTGGCCCGGTCGGCATGACGCTGGCGCTGGAACTCGCGCGCCACGGCGTGCCGAGCCGGACGTTTGAGCGTGCGTTCACAACAACGCGTCATCCCAAAATGGACATCACCAATGGCCGCAGCATGGAGCTGTTCCGCAGGCTTGGCTTGGCGGATGAGCTTCGTGCGGCAGGGGTGCCGGACATGCATCCGCTGGATGTCGCCTGGGTCACGTCCATGGCGGGGCATGAACTGCATCGCTTCAAGTATGCGCCACCCGCTGAATTGCGCGCCCGCTATCATGCCATCAATGACGGCGCGCAACCGCTGGAGCCAGCGATGCGGGTCTCCCAGATTGTGGTAGAGCCTATCTTGCAGGCAGCCGTTCTGGCCGAGCCGCTGATCGACGCGCGCTGGGGTATTGCGGTTGAGGGCGCGGGGCAGTCGGATGTGGGTGTTTGGGTTGATGTGCGCGACCGTCAATCGGATCAGGTCCAGCGCATCGAAGGCGCCTATCTGGCAGGGTGTGATGGCGGGAACAGCACCGTGCGCGCAGGCATGGACATTGCGTTGGAAGGCGATGCCGGTGTCGCCAACCGCTACATGATCCACTTCAAAAGCGACGACCGGGCCATGCTGCAACGCTTTGGCATTGCGTGGCACTACCAGTCCCCGGCCGGTACCTTAATCGCCCAAAATGATGTCGATACCTGGACCCTGCATGCCCGCTTCCCGGACGCGGTTGATCCCGACAGCGTTGACCCGATGGATACGCTCCGAGCGTTCCTGGGCGCAGATATCAACGCTGAAATCCTTGTCGCGAACCCTTGGGAGCCGCACCTGCTTTTGGCGGATGCTTACCAGAAGGGCCGTGTGTTTCTTGCAGGCGACGCTGCCCATCAATACATCCCAACCGGCGGCTATGGCATGAATACAGGCATTGGGGACGCCGTGGCGCTTGGGTGGATCTTGGCGGCGACCTTTAACGGTTGGGGCGGTTCCGGCCTGCTCGCGGCCTATGAGGCTGAGCGGCGACCGATCGGTGGCATCAATCGGGGTTGGTCTGGTAGGCATACAGGCGTGCGGATCGCTATTATGGAGGCCTATCAGGCGTATCCGAATGCAGCGACGGATGCAGCGGAGCGGACAAACCTCGCGACGGCCATCGCGGCGCTGGGTAATCTTGAAAATGAGGCCTGGGGCGTTGAGTTCGCCTACCGCTACGACGCGTCGCCGCTGATTGCGCCGATGCTGGCGAAGGAGGGTGGCCTGCCGCCGCTGGATGATCCTGCGGTAATTCCAGCCGCCGCATGGCCGGGTATGCGTGCACCATCCTTCATCTTGCCGGATGGCCAGGCGCTCTTTGATCTATTCGATCCCTCGGGCTTCACCCTGCTCCGCTTCAACCCAGATATTGATACGTCAGCGATGCAACAAACGGGCGTGCCAGTGACGCAGATCGACGTTGTACTCGATACCGCGCGGGGTGTGTACGGCGCGGATTTGGCGTTGGTCCGGCCAGATGGCCACTTGGCGTGGCGTGGTAATGCCCCGAGCGCTTGGGCCGTTAAGGTCGCGGCCGGGGCGGCGGAGTCATCTTCGCCTGACGCTTGAGGCGGACGAGCGCTTCGTCCAAAGCGGAAAGAAAGCGCGAGCGGTCTTTGTTCTGGAAGGGCGGTGGCCCGCCGATCTGTTCGCCTACCGCACCCGCCCGCAAATCCGCCATGATGGCTCGGGTTGCAACAGCAGCGCCGATCGAATTCTCTGTAAAAGCTTTACCATTAGGTGCCAGCACAATCGCTTCGACCTTCACACACCGTTCAGCTAGTAGGATATCGGACGTGATAACGACGCAATCAGCATCGGCATTCTCCGCGATCCAATCATCCGCCGCGTCGAATCCGTCACTGACGGTAACCTGCTTGATCAATGGACTGTCTGGAATGCGCAGATAGCTATTCGCAACAACCGTTACCGGCGCTTGATAACGCTCTGCGACTTTGTAGACCTCGGCCTTAACCGGGCAGGCGTCACCGTCTATGAGAATTTTTGGCATGTGTAGTCAGTCCGTCGCGGAAATGGATTATTGGTGTGATCTATGGCTCAAGAAGGACAGATAAATACACTATATTTTGGCGGTTTGGCGGCTCTGCTTTGCTGTTGGTAAAATTATCAACAGTGCAATGTGGCGCAGATCGGATTTATCTAGTAGTTTAAGGTGGTAATTTGGGGGCCAGCGTTCGCGCATTGTTAGTTATTGAGATACCGTCATGAAGTCTCTTTTTCCGCAAGGACCAGTCGACGCTCAAGTCGATATGAGTTTGATTTCGCAGCTTGAAGCCGAAATGCAAGCGGCAGATGCTATTTTTCAGCCATCAAATGCCTGGGAAATTGATACTGAGGCGGACGCTCCAGAAGATAGCGGTGATATCGAACACATGATGCCCATGTGGGTCGGTCGGAGCGCGCTGAAGGTCGCGAGCGCTGAAGACTTAGAAACATTTGAGGCCTTCTATCTTTCTGTTGGTCCAGAGGCTGGTTTCCGTAGAATTTTGAATTCGCCTAATCCGGGCGACATCCGGAAATTTGAGCTCGGCACGCTGCATGACCTGATCCTGCTGGACAAATTTACGAACCTGTCCGAATCAACACTAGGCGATCGCCCTGTATATCTGGAAATCGGCATTGGGTTTGGCCGTTTGCCAGAAGGCGTTATGCACCTATCGAACTTTAATGCGCGCTGCATCTTGGTGGATGTTGTTCCTGCAAGTCTTGCCTGGACCCATGCGTATTTGAGTACAAAATACCCCGACCTAAGTGTTGGCGTTCTTGGTATTCATGTTGACATCAGTCAATTCGATTCTGTCGACGTTTTGATTGTCCCAGCTTGGAAATTAGAAACTATTGCTGAAAAAGTTGACGCTGACATACTTGTATCAGTTGCTGCCCTACAAGAGATGACAGACGAACAGGTCGATTTATATAAACAAGCTATTGAGGATATGGCAAAGCTAGGGTCGTCGTTGTTCTTCTGTGTGTCCCGAGATTTTGTTTACCCACGTCCTTATATTTTTCCTCCGCACTGGCGAAGGGAATTTTTACGAACAACGCCGCGATCTTATTCGCCAGACTTTCCGTCTGAAATCTTTACGCGGACAGATGAAGATAATTCTGCCAATAACAAAGTGTTAGAGGACAAATATACGATTGATGTGATGAGCCGTTATAGAAATGATTTCAGGGGCCTTTCCGTGAATTTGATGGAAACACGTGCGCAAAGTAAGACACGCATCATTGCGATGAAGGAAAGAATTGATAAACTTGCGAATGCTAATAGCAAGATCAATACTACGCTTGAAGATCGCATGTACCTTGTGGAGAAAGGCAAGGCTGCACAGGCAGATTTGCGTGATGCGAGAAATACCCTAAGCAAGGTTAGGAAAGAAAATAGGGCTCTGGAGCAGGTCAATAAGCGCGCTGAATTTGAGCGGGCCAAGCTCGCTGAATTCCGCCAGAGAGAACAATCTTTGAAAGATAAGGTTGCGACCTTGAATATCGATATTCACCAAGCGCGGAAGGCGTTGGCCGAAGCTAAGGTTGCGCATAGCCAGCACTTGAAGACCCAGGACCGCCTAGCATTGACGGAAACGAAGCTCAGTGAAGCACTGGAACACCAAGCCAATACAGAAGAGAGCCTTGCAGCGGCGAATGCCAAAATTATGGAGGCCGAAGCCCAGGCGGAGCAGCAGCTAAAAGATATTGAGGCCGAACTTCAGACAGCCAAAGACGCTGTCAAAGTCCAAAAAATTAGCCTCAAAAAATTGGTAGCTAACGCTGAAACTAAAGCGGAAAAAGTGCTGGAGCTAAAAGCGCGGGAAGCTGCGATCAAAGAAAAGCTCTCCGCCAGCGTTGCGAAAGCTGCAGAGACACGATTGCTGATGGACCAGAAACTCAAGGCTGTCTATGTCCGCGCCGAAAAGCGGCAGGAAGCTCTGGAGGCCCAGATTGCTGAGCTACGGGAACGTGAAGTAGAGCTGAAGGCGCTGGTCCACTATGAAAAACAAGTGGGCGACTAAATCTCGCTGACGGACTTCCTAATCAGGCGCATGGCGCACGCACTGCTTGGCTGAATTGGCCGCTACCCCTCAATACCTTCCAGCTTAGGCAGCCAATTGGTTTTGCACCAATCAGCGATTTCAGTGCCGGTTGCTTGCCACACGCCATCATGGCTCATGATGTAAGCCAGGGTTTCGTCCAGGTATTTCAGTCGATGCGGTTGGCCGTAAAGGTAAGGATGCAGGCAGAGCGGCATGACTGTGCCGGAGTGTTCGCCCTCGGCATACATCACGTCAAAATAATCCCGCATCATGCGGGCAAACTCTTCACCCTCGGTCTGCCACCGGTAAACAACGGCGTCGTTTACATCCATGGAATAGGGGATGGATACGAGGTCGCCTTTGGCGGTTTTGACGCGCATCGGTTGGTCGTCATGGTAGAAATCCGTGGAGAAGCTGATGCCATTGGCGGCACACGCCTCTGCACCCCAATAGGTGCCGCTGGCGGCAGGGCCAAACCAGCCATTCAGCTGGCGGCCTGAGAATTTCCGATATGTGTCGACGCAATCTTTGATGACGGCATGGGTTTCCGCTTCATCCAGGTTCCACATATAGCGGCTGTTATACAGACCATGGCAGACATAATCGTAATCACGCGCTTCCATCGCTTCCCAGATATCCGGGTAATGCTCGATGATGCCAAAATTCAGGCTGACGGTGCATTTGATGTTGTGTTTGTCGAACACATCAAACATCCGCCATACGCCAACGCGATTGCCGTAATCCCGTACGCCATAGCCCAGCACATCCGGTGCGGGCATGCGCGGCCAGGGTTTGCGGACATTGTTGAACGTTGGCATGTATTCGTAATGCTCAATGTTAGGCAGCACCCAAAGTGCGACCCGCGCGCCGCCGGGCCATTCCAGCCTGGGGCGGTTTTCGTATGGGACGAACGGAAAGCGGTCGGCGACGTCTTTCACGGGGTGCATGGTCGTCTCTCCTTAGTCCGTTCGGCCAATAACAAGCGCATCGACTGCGACCGCGCCCTTGCCCTTGGGACGGACGAGGAATGGGTTCACATCGGCCGTTTCCAGGGTGTCGGCATTGGCGGCGGCGAAAACTGACAGCTTGGCCAGCGCTTCTGCCAAGGCGTCAACGTCTGAAGGTGGGGCACCGCGCACGCCATCCAGCATGGCGCGGCCTTTCACTTCGCCGATCATCTCAAGGGCGATGTCTACGCCAAACGGTGCCACGCGGAAGGTCACGTCTTTCAGGACCTCAACAAACACCCCGCCAAGCCCGAACATCACCGTTGGTCCAAACACAGGGTCACGCACGACGCCCATAATCGTCTCAACGCCATCATCAATCATGGGGGCGACCATAATGCCGTCCACATGGGCTTTGGGCGCATGCTGCTTGGCGCGATCCATTAATGTGCCGAAGGCTTCGCTGGCGGCGTCGGCATCCTGAACATTCAGAATAACGCCGCCGATTTCGGATTTATGCAGAATATCGGCGGAGACGATCTTCATGACCACGGGATAGCCAATGCCGTTGGCAGCTTCTGCTGCGGCACCTGCCGATGCAACGGTGCGTTCATCCACCATCGGCAAGCCATAGGCTGCAAGCATGGCCTTCGATTGCGTTTCATTAAGGGCCGCACCTTTGGCAACCGGCGGCGCACCGCCCGGCACTACTGGCGGTGCATCCCCACCACCGGATTTTGCAAAGGCCTGGCCAAAGTGAGTCAAAGCCGCCAGCGCATTGATGCCGCGTGACGGGTCTTCGAACACCATGAAGCCGCATTCTTCCAGTTTTGCTGTCATATCTGGGCGCGATAGGAAGGATAAGGCCATCGCACGGTCATGGTACTTGGCACCGATTTCTTTCAGCTGCGGCAAGATTTTTTCCATCAGCATTTCGTTCAAGCCGACAGAGGTCCCGAAGCAGATGGAGGATTGGTATCCGCCTTCATCCATAAGCGCTTCATACATGGGCTTCATCAGTGAGGCGTCGTTGATGAACTGCGCCGTCACATCTAGCGGGTTACGGGTTGCAGCAAACGGTACCAGTTCGCGCATGCGGTTTTGGGTCTCAACGGGCAATTCGGGAAGGGTCATGCCAGCATCAGCCGCTGCATCCGCCATGATGACGCCGACGCCGCCGGATACGGTAATCACACCAAGGTCCGGCGTAGTCGGGAACGTGCCAAAGCTGGCGGCATAGGCCACATCAAACATCTCGTCGATGGATTGGGCGCGGTAGACGTCATACTGCTTGAGCAATGCGTCAAATACTGCGTCTGAACCGGCAAGCGACGCCGTGTGCGATGCTGCTGCAGCTGCACCGATATCTGACCGGCCAACTTTCATCAGCACGACAGGCTTCTTCTGCGCTTGGGCATGGGCCAAGGCTGCTTGGAAGCGTTCCGGGTTCTGAATGCCTTCGATATAGCCCATCACAACTTTGGTGTTCGGGTCCTCCGCCATGTAGGCGAGGCAATCGGAGAATTCGACATCGGACTGGTTGCCCATGGTCGCCCAAAGATTGATGCCAAGCCCACGCTCACGGGCGAGCATGAAGCAATGGGCACCGAACGCGCCGGATTGGCTGGCGATGGAGATACCGCCCGAGTCAGGGCCTTTATCAACCAGCCCAGATGTAAACGTTGCGATCATGCCTGTATTGGCGTTCATGGTGCCCATGCAGTTTGGGCCCATGACGCGGAGGCCAGCTTCAGCCGCTGCTGCCGCGATCCGGTCCTGGGCTTGAGCGCCGGCCTCGTCGATTTCTGCAAAGCCGGAAGACAGAATAATCGCTGCCTTCACGCCTTTTTCGATGCAGGCCTGAACGGCAGGCTCGACCAAGCCTTTTTCCTGCGGCACAACGATGATCGCCATGTCGACCGGGCCATCGACATCATGAATCGAAGCGTAGGATTTAAGGCCCTGAATTTCGGGAGACATCGGGTTGATCGGCAAGACGCGGCCTTTGTAGCCTGCGATCTTCATATTGTTGATCGGGCGGCCGCCGATCTTGAGCGGGTTCGACGACGCGCCAAAAATTGCTACGGAATCCGGATTGAAGAATGCTCTAAGGCTCGGCAGATCGAGCGTACCGGTATCAGTCATGTCGAATATCCTCTCCAGGCAGCGCATGGAAACTGCGTCGCTTTTATCTCTAGTGGAAAGGCTAGCCGTCCGGGCGCGCAGTCACAAGCGCAGGCAGGAACTTAGAGCGATTGGCCGTCTGTTGTTTGGAGATAGCAGCCGTCAATCCGCCAAGCGCCGTCTGGCTGGCGGAGTAGAGGGTAGATGGCCTTAAAAGCCTTGCCATCTTTGCCGACCACATGGGCGCGAACGGCACCGTGCTGACCCTGTGTTTCCGCGGCCTCAACCTCAAAAACTTCCGCCTTGATCAGCGCGCTATAGCTGAGGCGGACCATGGCCAGAAAATTCTCCGCAGACCCGAAGCGCTTCTGGATATCGGGTGTGGCGTAGCTGAATGCTTCATCTGCATCACCGGCGGCAAGGGCGGCGGCTTGGGCCTCAACAACTGCGCGAACGGCGGACTCGGCGTTATCGGCGCGTGCGAGCGACGTTATGAACGTGAAGGCTATGAGTGTGGCAATCAATAAAAGGGCGCGGCGCATAATGTGTCTCCTTTGTTAACCAGTATACGCAGGATCCTCGCGGATAGATTGCTGAACCGGTTATAGTCACGGAATCGCGATTGACCGCGTACAGAAGTACCCGTGCAATTCCCATGAAATCCACTATGTAGGGTCAGACAAAGCCCGCATCACGGATCAGCCTGAATGCCGAAAGGCGCAACGTCCAGTAACCCAGCATTTAAGACACGGCTTTGGCATCGCCGGATTGGGTACTTCCTGCGGGTTCTCACAGGGCGTCCTGATGGGTGGCGGGCCATGCCAACGCTTGCGGCTTTCCCGCCTGAACCCGGTGTTACGCCTGACCCAAGACCGCCAGTGCGGATTTTTATTGGTGCGGAACCTGGCCAGAATCGCGCTGAACGGGTGCTGGTTTGGTCCATCCTAAAGTTCCGAGACCCAGCCCGGGCCTATGAAATTTATTTGATGAAGGATCTGGCAGGATTCGCTAGGCGATACTGGAAAACAGGGTTCACCAATTACCGCTATGCCATTCCAGCGTTCGCCAGCGGGCATGGCCGGGCGATCTATAATGACGCTGATCAGGTCTATTTGACGGACCCAGCGGCGCTGTTTGACCGGCCGATGGGTGCCGCTGACGTGTTGAGCATTGATGATCGTGAAACCTCTGTCATGCTGCTGGACGCTGCGCGCTTGGGGGAAGTGTGGCCGAAAGAGTTGGCGCAGGAAAATCAGGCGATGCATCGAGAATTTCGAAGCCGCGCGGCTGCAATCCCAGGCCTTTGGGGGCAGATGCCAGCTGAATGGAATGCGCGGGACGCCGAGTACCAGCAAGGCCAGTCAAAGCTGTTGCATTTCACGGCCCTGCATACCCAACCGTGGAAACCGTTCCCGGATGAATTCCGTTATGGGGACCATGCTGCCGCCGATATTTGGTGTGATCTAGAGGCGGAGGCAGACGCTGCCGGGTTCACAATTTTCACTGCAGCCCGCCCAAGCCCGCACTATCAGACTGTGCTTGACCTGCATGCCCAGATGCATGTGGATGGCGACGCAGGTGCTGGCATTCAGCCTGCGGACATGTTCTCTGGCGTTCAATTGCCAAAGCGCGCGGCTGAAATATCGGAACTGATCAAAGCCCATAATGCCCAGACGGTCTTGGACTATGGCGCCGGCAAGGGCGCTGCCTATGAACCAATTGCGGGCCGTGCTGCTGATCCAGCGTGGGGCGTTCTGCCAGCTTGGGGTGATGGCGTTTCAGTTCGCCTGTTCGACCCGGGATATGCACCATTTTGCACTGAACCATCTGGCTTGTTTGACGGTGTGATATCGAATGATGTGCTGGAACATATTCCTGAAGAAGATATTCCCTGGACGCTGGACCAGATGTTCCGTCAGGCAAAGTCATTCGTCTACTTGGTTGTGGCCTGCTACCCGGCGCGGAAGATGCTCGGCAACGGTTTGAACGCCCATGTCACCGTCCTGCCGCCGGCATGGTGGCAACAGGAAGTGGAAGCCGCTGCGCGCCGAACGCCAGGGATCGCCTGGACGCTCCGCTGCAGGCAGCAGGGCTTGCTAAAAGGGGATGTTTTATATCGCTCGGATTAGCGCTTAGCCGGACGTCGCCACGGCTTGCGCTGCGGGGCGCCTACGGGATGCATCAATCGCTGTAATCAGGCTGGCATCTCGCTTGTAAACATCGTCCCGGAACTGGATGATGCCTTTTCGGTCTACCCATGCGGTCAGATATGTCAGGTGGACATTGACGGCGCGCGGCAGGCTGACAGAGCGGCGTTTGCCGTCCGCAATTGCCTGATCAAAGCGGGCCTCGGTCCATCGCGGATCATCGGACAGAAGCAACTTCGCTAACCGGAACGGGTCCTCGACGCGAATGCAGCCATGGCTAAACGTGCGAACGGTGCGATTGAACAGAGACTTCGACGGCGTGTCGTGCAGGTAGATATTAAATTTGTTCGGGAACATGAACTTGACCCGGCCAAGCGCATTCCGACCGCCTGCGTCTTGGCGGAGTTTATACGGGAAGCGGTTTGGATTGACGGCATGCCAATCCACTTCACCAGGATCAAGCTCAGGTGCCGTAGCAGCCCAGCTTGCGAATACACGAATGCCCTTGCGTGCCAATAAATAAGGATCAGCGCGCAGTTGCGGCAGCATTTCCTTTTTTGCGATGCTTGGCGGAATGTTCCAGTAGGGATTGATAACCAGATAAGTCATGCGATCGCTGAACACAGGTGTCCGGTCGGCATCTGACCCAACAACAACCCGGGTTTCATAAACAACTTCCTTGCCAAATACGATTTCCAGCCGGAAATTTGCCAAATTTACAAACGCATAGCGCTCACCCAGATGATCCGGCATCCAGCGCAGCCGTTCCATATTGATCATGATCTGCCCAATCCGCTCATCAACAGATTGATTGAGTGCTAGGCGGGAATTGGGGCCAAAAGCGCCATCTGGCGTGAGGCCATGGCGGCGTTGGAAGTCTTTGACGGCACCGATCAGCGTTAGGTCATAATGATTGCTCTCGGCGTCAATATCTTCGCCGCGCTCCGCCAGGATGCTGCGTAGCTCCGTAATCCTTGGGCCGCGCATGCCAGGGCGCAGAATTTTGCCGTTGGAGAATTCAGTCCAGCCACCGAGCCGCTTGATTTCCCGATATCGCGCCAGCGCCATTTTCAGGTTACGGTAGGCATCCGTCTTCGGTGCCAGCTTTTTCAGGACTGGCTGGACGTCATGGGCAATAGCTACGTCCATCAAAACCTGTGCGGGGTCAATGTCGTGGGGGTGAACGAACGTTTCGGGGTCAACTTCACTCGGCACTGTGCGGCCAGACGCCAGATCACTCGCCAATTCGACGAAGGCCCAGGTCAACGCTGCTTCAAGCTTCGCCAAGCCAACCTCATCCTTGGCTAGGAACAGCGCTTGAATGGCAGGCGTGATATAATTGGCTGGCTCAAGCCCATCTTGCGTGGAGTTCAGGACCGCACGCACAAGCGAAGATGCCCGAGGCAGCGGCTCCCGGCTATTCACCCATACTGGTTGGTATGCGCGCGTTGCGTAAAACCGGCGGACCGCGACAGCCACGGGCTCGCCTGAGTTATCTAAGGCCTGTGGGGCGCTGGTTTCAACGGCTTCGCGCACCCGGCCAGCAATTCCCGTGAGGACCGGCGGTGCCAGCAAAGGAATTGTGATCAAAGCACCGCCTGCCCCAGGGGCTGCCCGAGGAACCGCGTCTAAACGTGAAGGCGTTGGCCGGAGCGCTGATGGCGGTTCTGATGTTGGTGCCAGGGCTGTTGGCGGAGAGGTGAGCGCTGCCCGATCAATCGTCGCGTCGGCGGGATCTGGAGCAGCATGCGCGGCACTTGCTGCCAAAATGGCAGCTGCTGCAATGCTTCCAAAAATCCCTCCGCGATACGTCATGGCGCGACAATTACCTTTCCGAAGACCTCACGATCTTCAATGACCCGCAGCGCTTCGCCGGATTCGTCCAGCGAATAGATGCGATCGATGGGCGGATCCATCCGCCCGTCCTGGATCATAGCCATGAGGCTTTCCAGGTCTTCCACGGTCCAAGAATTAGACCCCAGCAGTTTCAGTTCAAAAGTCCAGATATACCGGATATCCGTTTTCGGATCGTAACCGGCAGTCGCACCGCAAGTCAGCAATTTGCCGCCTCGCTTCAAGGCTTTCAAGCTCGGAACCCAGGTATCGCCGCCGGTGAAGTTCACCATTACGTCAACACCGCCATCGAACGAGCGACGATGGGGCTTGCCATACTTAGCAAAAAGCTCCTTCTCGAACGCCTTCTCAATGTAATTAATGCCCCAATCGGCGCCCAGTTCCTTAAGACGGCCAATCTTTTCCTCACTGGATGCGCCCACGACCACTTCGCAGCCCGCCATTTTCGCCAGAATCACGCAGCATGTACCAACGCCGCCGGATGCGCCGAGCACCATCACTCTATCGCCGGCTTTGATGCCGCCATTAGTGAACATCATGCGATGGGCGGTGCCGTAAGCTACTGGCAGTGCCGCCGCCTGCGCGAACGAAACGCCGTCCGGCATGCGGATAAGCTGTTCTTCGGATGCCAGGAAGTATTCCGCCAAGCCGCCGTTAAACATTTCGCCGGTCAAGCCACGCTTCTGGTCAATCGGGTTGATCAGTACCCGGTCGCCAACGGACCATCCAGATACGCCCGGCCCTAGCTCTGCCACTTCACCAGCGACATCCAGGCCAATAATCACAGGAACCGGCACTTTAATGCCCGGCATGCCCCGCACGGTAAAAACGTCGTGATAATTCAGCGAGCAGGCGCCAACTTTAATCACGACCTGACCTTCGCCGGGTTTTGGATCTGGATAATTGGCCTCCATCACCAATTTGTCCAAGCCACCATGTTCCGTCAGCACCATCGCACGCATACAACTAAGCTCCTTGAAAAAAATCTTGGCGGGCAAACGCCCTACCGCCGCATTAACACCCTATTAATCACATATTTCCAGTGGCGGAAATGCCTCCGCGGCACTCGGCTGACAAAGTTGTGACGGTGGTTATTCGGCAAAGCTGCCAGGGCTCGCGGGGAAAACCACCGTCTTGCCGCCGTTGATAAACACCCGATGATGGATGTGGGCATGGATTGCCCGGGCTAACACTTGGCTTTCGACGTCCCGGCCCAACGCAACATAGTCCCTCTCGCTTTGGGCGTGGGTGATCCGCACCGTATCCTGTTCAATGATCGGGCCTTCATCGAGGTCCGCCGTCACGTAGTGGGACGTCGCGCCGATCAGTTTGACACCGCGCTGATAAGCTTGGCGGTAAGGGTGAGCGCCCTTAAAGCTCGGCAGGAAGGAATGGTGGATATTGATGATCCGGCCAGACATTTTCTGGCACATGCCGTCCGATAAAATCTGCATATACCGCGCCAGCACGACCAATTCGGCACCGGTTTCTTCGACAATGCGCATCTGCTCGGCTTCAGCAGCAGCCTTGGTGTCTTTGGTCACGGGGATGTGGTGATAGGGCAGGCCGTGGCCTTCTGTGATTTCTCTGAAATCCGGGTGATTGGAGATTACGCCAACAATATTCACCCGGAGCGCGCCAATGGACCAGCGATACAATAGGTCATTCAGGCAATGGCCAAAGCGGGAAACCATCAAGATCACCTTCATCCGCTTGGATTCGTCATAGAACTGGAACTCCATTCCGAACTGGGCCGCGATGTCTTGAAAGCCGGTGGTGAGGCCATCAACGCTTGCGCCGGTTTCGCTGATGAAGCTTAAGCGCATGAAAAATTCGCCGGCTTCTTGATCATCAAACTGGGCGCTGTCGGTTAGGTTACAGCCAGCATCGGCCAGGTATTGGGAGATCGCAGCGACGATCCCACGGGTCGAGCAGCATTTAACGGTCAACGCAAGTTGGCTCACGGGGGTAGGTTTCCTCAAAGCGGGGGGTGCGGGCAGGCCTTCTGGCCGTTATATACCGCTCGACTTTATAGATTGAAAACATCGGAGTGCGTTTTGCCTGCAGACCCAGCGCCTCGCGAGTCTCAAAAGGCTGAGTTCTTAGATATTGGATCAGCGAAGCATCCCTATGACCTGCTGATCGTTGGCGGAGGCATCAATGGCTGCGGAATCGCGCGCGATGCGGCGGGGCGTGGGCTTTCTGTGAAGCTCCTGGAAATGGAGGATTTGGGGGCCGCCACGTCTTCAGCGTCCACCAAGCTTATTCATGGCGGGCTTCGCTACTTAGAGCATTTCAAAATCCGCCTGGTCCGTGAAGCTTTGCAGGAACGCGCTGTACTTCTGAAGGCCATGCCGCATATCGCCTGGCCGATGCGGTTTGTTCTACCCATCGGCCCTGGCCAGCGCCGGGCTGGATGGCTGCTGCGGCTCGGCTTGTTTGTGTACGACAGGCTTGGCGGCAAGGGCAGCTTGCCCGGCACCCGTACTTTGAAATTAGGCGCTGATCCAACAGGTGTGCCGCTCAAGCCTGAATTCACGAAGGCATATGAATATTCTGACGGTTGGGTTGATGATGCCCGCTTGGTCATTCTAAATGCCCGTGACGCCACCAATAACGGCGCAGATATCTGCCCGCGCACCAAGCTTAACCGCGCCGCGCGGGTTGACGGCCTTTGGCAGGCGGAGATATCAGGCGGCTCTGTCGTCTTCGCACGCGGGCTGGTGAATGCCGCCGGGCCTTGGGTGGCGGACGTACTGAACGCGCGGCTGGGCGCAAATAGTGCAGCAGCGGTGCGGTTGGTGCGAGGCAGCCATATTGTTGTCCGCCAGATGTTTGTTCACGACGAGTGCTACTTCCTGCAACAGCCGGACAACAGGATCATCTTCGCCATTCCTTATGAAGGAGGGTTCACGCTCATCGGTACGACCGATTCGGATCACGATGGTGCAAAGGATCAGGCTATATGCACGCCGGAGGAGCGGGACTATCTGTTAGAGGCTGCCAACCGCTATTTTACTGATCCGATCACTGCAGACGATATCGTGTGGACCTATTCCGGTGTGCGCCCGCTCTATGACGACGGCGCCAGCTCAGCCTCCTCCGCCACACGGGATTATGTACTGGAGGTCAGCGATGCCAACGGTGCCGCACCTTTGCTCTCCGTATTCGGCGGCAAGATCACGACCTATCGGCGCTTGGCGGAATCCGCGCTGATGAAGCTGCAGCCATTCTTCAAAACCATGGGGCCTGCATGGACTGCTGAGGCACCTTTGCCCGGCGGGGAATTCCCTGCGTCCGATCTGCCAAAGTTGATTGAGCGGCTCCGCGAATCCTACCCGTTCTTGGACGAACCCTGGGCAACTCGCCTGATCCGCGCTTATGGCCTAGACGCCTTCGGTATGTTGGACGGGGCGATGACGTTGGAAGCGATGGGGCAAGTTTTCGGTGCCACTTTAACCGCGCGGGAAGTTGACTGGCTCTGCCGGAATGAATGGGCGCGGTCGGCGGAGGATATCTGCTGGCGGCGTAGCAAGCTTGGCCTGCGGATGAGCGCGACGGAGATTGAAGCTTTGGCAGCTTATCTGGCTAACCAGCCAGGTTGAACCCAGGCACCTGGTTATGCTGGCGTGCTTCCGCATCATTGGCGGCGGTCATTTGGCGGGCCTCACCGGCTGCGCGATAGCCATGGGCTGCGGCGGCGTAATCGGCAGAGGATGGCGCTTGGGCGGACATCGCGGCGGCTGCCATACGCTTGCCTTTGCGCTCCATTTCCTTCGGGTCGCCAGAAAGAGACTCGCCTTCGATCGAAACCGAGCCATTGACGACATAACGTCGGCCATCAGGACCGGTCGCATATTCGTATTGGATAGCACCAGCCATGGACCCCGCAGCGGCGGCATGGGTTTGTTCTTCCCGGCGGACCGATGCGTCCCGGCCTTGCATCTCTTGCACTTCGGCCCGTTCAGCCGGCGCCATTTCTTCCTGCTGGCGAACGCCAAATGCTAGGCCGGGGCCATCTTGGGGCGATAGGCCCTTGCGCACTCGGTCTGCGACATCATCGCCGGTTTCGGCACCGCGCCCGTCAGTCGGCTTAACTTGAACTTGCAGAATGAGGCCGGACGGCGGTGCGCGGCCAACAACGGTCGCGGATACGATCACGCCAAGGCGGCCATCGCTGGTGGATTCAACATTGCTTATAATGTCGGTTGGGGCCGAACGCGCTTCAGGCAGCACGCCCTGGGATTCGCCCTTGGGGTCTGCCTTGCTATCGTCGGCGATCTTGGAGCGGGATATAGAATGGCTCCCGCCTTCGATCAGGGACATCGAGCCGGTTGAGCTGATCTGCATACCCGTAAAACTCCGACAGTCTTTGACTAAGAGTTATGTAGAATGCCGGACATGTATTTTGCATTAATCGGAATGCATTAAATTGTATGGATTGCGACAGGTCATGGCATCCGCTATGCCCCGCGCTTTGTGGGCGGCTTTGCGCCCCGCCCAAGATTGTCCGCAGGATGCGATTACATGAATGAGTTGGACGAACTCGAAGCCGCCAGCATTTTTATTCTGCGGGAGGCCTATAACCGGTTTGATGACCTGGCGATGCTTTGGTCGCTCGGCAAAGATTCAAACGTCATGGTTTGGCTTGCCAAGAAGGCGTTTTATGGCCACGTACCGTTCCCGGTCGTTCATGTGGATACGGGCAAAAAGTTCAAGGAAATGTACGATTTCCGGGACCGCTATACGGATGAATGGAATCTGCGGCTGATCACAGGCGATTGCCCGCCGGTTGAGGACATGGACCCCACACTGCCGCCCGCAGCCCGCTCCGCTGCACGCAAAACGGCTGGCCTGAAGTCCCTGCTGGAAAAATACGGCTATACCGGCGTCATCGCAGGCATTCGTCGGGATGAAGAAGCGGTGCGCGCCAAGGAACGGGTGTTCAGCCCCCGTGGTGAGGCAGCCGAATGGGATTTCCGCAATCAACCGCCGGAATTCTGGAACCAGTTCAACACAGAATTTCCGCCAGGAACCCATGTGCGCATCCACCCAATCCTTGGTTGGACGGAATTGGATATCTGGCGCTATGTCCGCCGTGAAGGCATTCCGCTGGTGGACCTGTATTTCGCCAAAGACGGCATGCGTTATCGCTCGCTTGGCGACCAGGACATCACGTCCCCGGTTCCAAGTAATGCCGACACGCTGGATGCGATCATCCATGAATTAGAGACGACCAACACATCTGAGCGCGCGGGCCGGGCCATGGACCATGAAGCCGAAGACAGCTTCGAACGCCTTCGCCGCGATGGGTATATGTGATGAGAAGCGATGTTATTACGGCAGCAGAGCCGCAAACCGATCCTGTGAAACTTGTCATCGTTGGCCATGTGGATCACGGAAAATCCACGCTTGTAGGGCGCCTGCTGCATGAAACCGGCGCGCTCTCATTCGAAAAACTAGAGCGGCTGAAGGCTATTTCCGCCAAGCGTGGCCAAGCGCTCGAATGGGCATTCTTGCTGGATAGCTTCCAGGCGGAACGTGACCAAGGTGTCACGATTGACGTTTCCCGCATCCGTTTCGCTACGGCGGCGCGGCCTTATGTGGTGATTGATGCGCCGGGCCATGTGGAATTCCTCAAGAACATGGTCACCGGCGCTGCAGACGCCGAAGCCGCACTGCTTATGGTCGACGCCAGCGAAGGCTTGAAAGAGCAAACCCGCCGCCACACATACCTGCTGCGCTTGTTGGGCGTTGAGCAGGTTGCGGTTGTCGTGACCAAGATGGATCTGGTTGGGTATGACCAGCAGCGGTTCTCAGAGATCGCGCGGGATGTGCGCGCCTATCTGCAGGAGCTTGGCGCTGACCCGCAGGTGATCATTCCGATTTCCGCCCGTGAGGGTGAAAACATCGCTGCAAAGTCCGGCAAAATGACCTGGTACGATGGCTCGACCGTGTTGGAGGCGCTGGATACGTTCACACCGCGCCGCCCGCCTGCATTCATGCCGCTCCGACTGCCTGTGCAGGATGTTTATAAGTTTGATGAGCGACGGATCATTGCGGGCACCATCGCTGCGGGCCAATTACGTCAGGGCGATACGCTGCTGTTCTCCCCGTCTGGCAAGACGGCACGGGTCGAGAGCATTGAGACTTGGAGTGCGCCGGAGAAACTCGAAGCCAAAGTCGGCGAGGCCATTGGCGTTACGCTGGACCGCCAGATATTCGTTGAGCGCGGCGAGCTCGCCAGCCATATCGAAGAAGTGCCGGTTCTGACCAACGTATTCCGGGGCCGCGTGTTTTGGCTGGATGATCAGCCGCTGAAAGTGGGCGACGCCGTAAAGCTTCGCATTAATTCCATGGACGCTGAGGCGCGCGTTCAAGCCATCGAGCGGGTAATTGATACCGAAAGCTTGGCGGGCGGCGGCGCAGATGCTGTGAACCGCAATGAAGTGGCCGAAATCGTCCTCCGCACCCGCTCTATGTTGGCGCTGGACGAAGCCCGTGCGAACCCGGAGACGGGTCGTTTCGTGATCAGCCGCAATTTCCGCATTGTCGGTGGCGGTGTGATTTCCATGGAAGGCTATCCCGATCAGCGCGAAGCCATCACCGTGCGCTCCACCAATATCACGGCCAGCGAAAGTGAAATCGATCGTTCGGCCCGTTGGATCCGTAACGGCCATCGGGGCGGCGTGTATTGGCTGACGGGCCTGTCTGGCTCTGGCAAATCAACAATCGCCCGGGAAACGGAACGCCAGCTCTTCCTAAAGGGCTTCAACGTTTATGTGCTGGACGGGGATAACGTTCGGACAGGCCTGAATGCCAATCTGGGTTTCTCCCCAGAGGACCGGGCGGAGAATATCCGGCGGGTTGGTGAGGTCGCGTCACTTTTCGCGGATTCAGGCACAATTGTACTGGCCTCATTCATCTCTCCCTATCAGTCAGACCGGGACCGGGCGCGGCAGGCGGCGGGCGATAGCTTCCACGAGGTCTATATCAAGGCCGATTTGAGCGTATGTGAAACACGGGATCCCAAAGGGCTTTATAAAAAAGCTCGGGCGGGGGAAATCCCAGAGTTCACAGGTATTTCCGCACCCTATGAAGCGCCCGAAGCCCCAGAATGCACTGTCGATACAGACGCCGATACCCCCGATGAAAGTGCGGCCCAATTGGTCGCCTATATCGAGAAAGTTTGCCAGTTAACCGATTAGCTGGCGCGCGGAGTATACTCGCCCGCAATGTGGAGATTCTTTCACACGCTGAGCGCCCTGACGCTGCTATTTGGCCTGCTTTCTGGCGGCGCGCCTGCCATAGCGTTCGGCATATCTGGTGCGATTGTGGATTTGTCGCCGACCGCGCCCGGCGGCGAATTCGACCTCACGAGCCAAGCCCCATTTCTGGATGCTGCTCGCCAGCCCCAGGATCCTACGCAGACATTGGTCACACTGATGGGGCAGCTCGGGACTGTCGAGAATAAACGCGCCGCATTCGCCTGGATCGTCGACACGTCGCGGCGGCCTGCCGTTGAAGCACCGTCGGCACTTTATGCGCTGGTGCGGGCGGGCGTTACGGATGCGGCTCTTATCATGCAGGCGGCAACGTTCGCCCAAAGCCAAGGCGCTCGTGGTTATGACCTGCATCGCTGGGCGGTGGCGGCTGGATTGCCAGACCTCGCTCTCCGCCAATTGGCGGCACTCGCAGGTGATGGCACCACATATCGCCAACAGCCTTGGCGCGTGATGCAGTTGATCGCACCCATCCCTGCCGCACCTGGGGGTGGGTGATGGTCTGGCGCTTGCTCTTCATCGGTTTGCTGGGTGCCGCACTTGCAATGCCTATGGCTGTTGTAGCGCAATCGGCTGATCCGTTTCAGTGGGATCGCCGGGAATTCGCGGGCCAATCTGTGCGGACCCGGCCACGGCCAGAACTTGATCCGTTGGGCATCCGCGTCGGCTCCTTCAGGTTCTACCCAAGCTTGGAGATCGGCGGGCGTTATGAGGACAATGTGTTCCGCTCGCCAAGCAATGAAAAAGGCGATCTGGTCACAACTGTCCGTCGTCAGAACATTTGGCTCAACTCGCGGCGTAGATTAGCGGAGGTTCGGCCTCGTCTGGGGGGTTATGTTAGGCGGCGCGCTTGCGGTGTTGCAAGCGCCGATGTTCGATGG
>Ga0315321_10000395_pt1 | contig 31536 bp, 26 predicted proteins | sample M180m21515metaG_FD_203464 | JGI IMG/M metagenome (GOLD analysis project Ga0315321, IMG submission 203464) | Ammonia-oxidizing marine archaeal communities from Monterey Bay, California, United States - M1 80m 21515 | ecosystem: Environmental > Aquatic > Marine > Intertidal zone | place: USA... | reverse complement strand
TGCTCTAATCGTAATTGCCATCGTAATCGGTGGCGGCTATGCCTGGTATAGCGGCAAGAAAGTCGCCATGACCGATATGCCGCAAATGATTGCCATGTACAACGGTATGGGCGGCGGTGCAGCTGCAACTATTGCGGCAGTAGAAATTCTAAAAGCCCGAACTGAGGCATCCCATGACCTCACCGGCAACACTACCATTTCCGACATTCTGGGAGCGGACGTTGCCATCCTCGGCATTCTTGGCGCCATAATCGGAACAATTTCCTTTAGTGGCAGCATTATCGCCTGGGCGAAACTTGATGGCAGGCTGAATCGCAGTAAATTATTACCCAAGCAACATCTGGTGAATGCGGTTCTGGCGATTGCCACAGTCGGTTTCGCTGCTTCTATATATTTTAGTGCCGACCTCAACACAATTGTTATCTTCTATGCCCTGGCGCTGATACTTGGAATCTTTATCACCATCCCTGTCGGCGGCGCCGACATGCCGGTGATTATTTCATTGTTCAATGCCCTTACCGGTTTAGCCGTGGGATTCGAGGGGTATGTACTTGGAAATGCGGCGATGATTATTGCCGGTATAGTGGTTGGATCTGCCGGCAGCTTATTGACCCAGCTAATGGCGGTTGCCATGAACAGATCTGTGGCCAATGTATTCTTCGCCGGAGTTGGAACTGATTCCGCAGTGGCATCCGGTGACGGTAGCGAAGGCGTAATGAAGGAAATACAGGCGCAGGATGCTGGCATTCTGATGTCCTTCGCCAGTCAGGTTATTATCATTCCCGGTTACGGTATGGCAGTAGCTCAGGCTCAGCACAAAATCTGGGAACTTACCCAACTTCTTACCGAGAAAGGTGTAACAGTGAAGTTTGCTATTCATCCGGTCGCCGGTCGCATGCCCGGCCATATGAATGTATTACTTGCAGAAGCCGGTGTTCCCTATGACATGATCTATGACATGGATGATGTAAACGCCGATTTCAAAAACACTACTGTTGCATTGGTTATAGGTGCCAACGATGTCGTTAACCCTTCCGCCAAGAATGACACTAGCAGCCCCTTGTACGGAATGCCGATTCTGGATGCTATCGATTCAGACAACGTGATTGTCATCAAGCGTGGCCGTGGTGCCGGATTCTCCGGAGTGGAGAATCCCCTGTTTTTTGCAGACAACACAAAGATGTTGTTCGGCGATGGACAAAAGGCTGCGAGTGAACTGATTCAGGCTGTAAAAGAACTGTAAGCTTCATATAGCACGCAGTCATTAACCAACACGGCAAACAGAGAAACAGGTAAGCAAATCATTGACTGAATCAATTGCTGACACCCTGCCCCGCGCCGGATTACTCCGGCGCCTGGCAGCACTTCTCTATGACGGTTTTCTCGTCACAGCTATCTGGATGATCCTGGGATTTTTGCTGCAGTTTATAGCAGGACCCGACACCAATCAGTTAGTAGATGGCCAAGTACAGACCGACCCTCTGCTGAGCAATATCCTCTTCATACTAATGGTAACAAGCGCAGCCGCTTTTTATATCTGGTTCTGGACCCGCTCCGGCCAGACTCTGGGGATGATAGCCTGGAAAATGAAAGCAGTTAGCCTCGACGGCAACTTAATGACTGTCAGTCAGGGGCTTATCCGCTTCTTTAGCGCCTGGCCTGCATTTTTTCTATTCGGAGTCGGCTATCTGTGGATGTATTTCGACAGTAATGGCGATACGGCGCACGACAGGTTATCCGCTACGAAAGTGGTGGTAATGCCCAAAAGCCACAAACCATTCGAATAAGCCTACCTTGCATGCGCCTCGCGCCCTGCTAGCGAACTCTGCCCATATAGTACAAACCAAGTAAGCCGCAGAAAGCGATTGGAGTTAGTACCGCTAGCAAAGGACTAAAACCATAGAGCAAACTAGCCGGCTCCATCATGCGCTGCACAATGGTAAAAAGCAGTCCTATTCCCAGGGCGGCAAATACCCGAAAACCCATTGTAGATTCTCTGAGCGGCCCAAAAATAAAGGAGATAGCGAGAACTACCAAAGCCAGTGTTGCCAGAGGCTGTAACATTTTTTTCCAAAATGCCAGAAAGTAGTTTTCCGCATCCAGGCCCTGGGCCTGAAAGAAATTGGCAAATTGGTACAAACCGGAAATAGACTGCCGGTCCGGATCTACCAACAATACCGACAGTAACTGGGGAGAAAGATCTACCTGCCAGTCTTCCAGCAGGTATTCACGAGTGGATATAGATGCAGGTGAAAAACTGCTCTCGCTTACATTAAGCAACTGCCAGTAATTACCTTGCGTGCTTTCCATATACTGCGCAGACTCAGCGAAACTACTACGGCTAATCACCCTGTCATCAGCTAGCTCATAGCGAGTTATACCGTAGAGCAGTCTTCCACCTGGAGCGATAGCATTGATATGAATATATTCGTTACCGATTTTTTGCCAACTACCTTGTTCCGAGCTTATTGACGAGTTTCCGCTTTGCTGAACAGCCTTATTACTCTGGGCCAATTGCTCCAGAGGCGGCGCAATATACTCACCCAGAACCAGCCCCAATGCCATAATCAGTAAAGTAGGCTTGAGTACTGACCAGACTATCCTCCACACATTCACCCCCGCCGCCTGAACTACCACCAGCTCATTATTCGAGGCAAGAACACCCAGACCAATCAGCGCGCCACCCAAAGCTGTGAACGGTAACAACTCGTAGATGCTGGTTGGCAAGGTGAGCAGGATAAAGCTGAAGGCATTCATCGCGGTGTAATTTTCGTCTGTTTCACTTAGCTCTTCCGCCAATGAAAAAACCAGATCGACAGAAACTATCAGTGAAATCACAACCAACATGGAAAGCAAAACGGTGTTTCGAACATGACTATCAATTTTCGTCATGCAGATGCTCCCAAACCAGTTTTTCTGTTAAATCCAATCGCCAGGGCTATAAACATCAAGTGAACCCACCATAGCCCTAAAAACGGAGACAACTCCCCATCGGCAATCATGTCTCTGGAAAATTGCAGCAATACAAAATAGACGGCGTATAAGAGAGCAGCAGGAACCAGCTTGCTATATCTTCCCTGCCGCGGGTCGACCTTACTAAGGGGCACAGCGATTAACGTAATTATCGGAACCAGCAAAAGAATGGAAATCCTCCACTGCAGCTCTGCCTGATGTTCCGGTAGCGAAGAGCCTATTAACTCTCTGGTAGCCAGGGTCTGTTCTTCGGTAATGGGTTCAAAGCTGGCGGGTTCGGGAAGCAGGATTGACTGCACATCAAACTGACCAATGCTGAAATTAGCTGCACCCGGATTACCATCGTACTGAAATACGTTCTCCAGACGCATAAATCGGGAGCCACTGGCCTCGTCGATTTCTGCCTGGGCGGACTCGGCGATGATTATGCGCGGACTACCTCTTTCATCTTCACTGTTTGCCCCGCTAAAGGCAACGAAGACATTTTGTAGCTGACGTCCTTCTTCACCACTGACGATTCGATCCGCATGGGTTACCCGGTTACCGCTGCCAAAGTCTTGAAACTGACCGGCAACTATCAAATCAAGCTCAGTAAGCTGCTCCTGATTCTGCTTTAATTGTTCGGTATTGCGAACTCCCCAGGGAGCCAATTGCAGACTCAACAACGCTACCGCGACAAGCACCACTGTGGAAGTGGCCATGGTGCTTAATAGCAATTTGGACTGGCTGTATCCGCTGCCGATGAGGATAACCATTTCGTTATCCGCATACATACGCCCGTAGGCCAGCAATATTCCGAGAAACAGGGCCAGAGGAAGAATTACCAGAAGAAAATCTGGCAAGCGATAAAACATCAGCAAAAATAGTACGTCTGAAGCCAGCTCGCCTGCCACGGCGTCGCCGAGGTATTGAATAAAACGACTGGTGAGAGCAACAACCAACAAGATAAGCGTGACAGCGAGCATCACTTGCAGGATTTGCTTACTTAAATAGCGAAATACGATCACTTATTAGCCAAATGATTAAACAGCTCCGAATAGTGCTATTGAGTTTACTCGAAATTGACTGTTGAATCAGCTATTTAGTGAATGCGGGGTCAAGCTACGCGGGAATCGGGCTCACTCAGCAGCGCTGTGAAGGCAGCCGGAGTCGGGGTGATATGGTGCTTGTCGAAATCGAAGAAGACTACTCCCATCTTCGCACTGCAAACCACCGTTTCCAGCGCACGATTGCTTACCTGAAAGCCGATATCGAAGCCATAACGGTTAAAGCCTCCAACACCCACATCAATTACCAGAGTGTCATTGGCGAATGATTCCGACTGATATTCCACCGCCAGATCGGTCACCACCATGCCAAGCCCGAAGACATTGCCTTCGGTAAAGCCGAGACTGGCAAGAAATTGCAGCCTGGCCTCGTGAAGAATATTTACCATGGCCACGCTATCGAGGTGACGGGCATAGTTCACATCACTGATTCCAACCGCTCGCTCCATGGAGAACAAAAACTGATCTGGTGAAGAGATTTTTACTCGTGGCATGGTCAACTCCAATGCTGATGTGAGGATTGCTTACTAATAACTTAGGACAAGAATTCCGCTCTTAGGTTCATTTTTTTAGCTATTGTTTTTCACATCTCGACTTAAAATTTCAAGCAAGTCCGCAGCTACGCTGTTTAGTTATGAGGTTTGGCTACAACATCCGGTTGCTTAAGCGTTTGATTGTCATTAGGATTATCAAAATTCGATTAATGGCCTATCTCAGGCCGCCCCACGGAGTTATTTTCAAGTATGAAATATTCGATGAAGACAGGTTCCCCAAGCAAGATTAGCAGTGATTGCGTCGTGGTATTGGCATGGAGCAAAGGCAGCCTCAGTGATGATGCCAAAGCATTAGATTCTGCCAGCGACAAAGCAATTAGCAAAATTACCCGACTTGGTGACTTCACTGGAAAATTGGGAGAAACCCAATTAATTCATAACCCTGCGGGTATTAGTGCGAAACGCGTTTTACTGGTTGGAGCTGGTGAGCACAAAAAGCTTGATGGCAAAAATGCGGGTAAGGTACTTAAGGCCGGTTTAAAAGCTGCGATGAAATCCAATGCCGTCAATGTTCATTTCGCGCTTTCCAGCGTCGAGATCAAGGACAGAAGCGGTGTATGGCTTGCAGGCAGATTGGCACAGGAAGCTGAAATTTGCGCCTATCGCTATAACGAGACCAAAAGCAAGAAGACTCCCGTTACCACCACCAAGGCTATCAGCATTACACCTACAAGTGGTAGCCGAAGAAAAGCCGTTGAAGCCTCACTTAAACGGGGCATGATCGTAGGCAAGGGCGTCAATCGAGCCCGCCATCTTGGCAATTTGCCTGGCAATATTTGCACCCCTAGCTATCTCGCATCCCAAGCCACTGATCTGGATAAGAAACATTCCTCTCTTACTGTAAAAGTGCTGAGCGAAAAGCAGATGGCAAGAATGGGCATGGGCTCCCTGCTATCTGTTTCTGCCGGCTCTATAGAGGAAGCCAAGCTAATCGTCATCGAGCATAAAGGGGTGAAGGTCAATAGCAAACCCCATGTGTTGGTAGGCAAGGGGGTTACTTTTGATACCGGTGGCATAAGTCTGAAGCCCGGTGGCGGCATGGACGAAATGAAATTCGACATGTGCGGCGCCGCTAGTGTTATGGGCACCATGGCTGCTATCGCTGAAATGAAGCTGCCGGTAAACATTGTTGGCATTATTGCCGCGGCGGAAAACATGCCCGGCAGCAAGGCCACCAAACCCGGCGATATAGTCACCAGTATGTCCGGCAAAACCATTGAGATTCTCAACACCGACGCCGAAGGCCGACTGGTGCTGTGCGATGCCCTCACCTACGCCGAACGTTACAAGCCTCGCAGTGTAATCGATATTGCGACCCTGACTGGAGCCGCTGTTGCAACCTTCGGCTCGCATGTAAATGCCATGCTAAGTAACAATGAAACACTAGCAAAGAGTCTTCTCGAGTGTGGCGAGGAAAGTCTGGACCGGGCATGGCAGCTTCCCCTCTGGGACGAGTACCAAAGCCTGCTAAACAGTAATTTTGCTGACATCGCCAATATCGGTGGCCCGAGAGCCGGCACTATTACCGCCGCCTGCTTTCTGTCCCGCTTCGCCAGCAAATACAAATGGGCCCACCTAGACATAGCAGGCAGTGCCTGGAACTCCGGTGCAGCCAAAGGCGCTACCGGTAGACCGGTATCTTTACTGGTGGAATATCTCAGCAGACAGAATGCTTAAGATAAAGAGCAAGAGCTGACAGGTTTATGACTCAGGTAAATTTCTACTCACTGCAATCAAGTGACAGTAATAGCCGGCTGGTATTCGCCTGCCGGCTGGCGGAGAAAGCCAGATCTCTGGGTCATGAGGTGTTTATTCAGCTCGACGGCGAGCAGCAAAGCAGGCTGATGGATGACCTATTATGGGAATTCAGCCCCGGCAGTTTCCTACCTCACTCACTGGCGAGCGCAAAGGGTGAAAAAGAAAAGGTCGTGATTGGCGAACCTGGTGCCAGCGGCAATCATTCCGATGTGCTCATTAACTTGCATAGCCAACCCTGTGAAAACCCTCAACAGTTCTCCAGAATAAACGAGATAATCATTCAGGATGAAGAGATTCTTCAATCAGGCCGGGAACGGTTTCGCTTCTATAAGCAACTTGGCATCCAGCCGGAAACATTCAAGCTCTAACTCAAACCCACTCGCGCGCCGTTAAAACCCGCGAACGTACTTTAGCTTAAACCCGCTCACACCAAAAAAAGACCCTAACAGGCCTGATTTCCGGCAATTCATGCCGCCTTAATGTATACTTGCGCCTTTTAAAATTTCGGCATTTTTAACGACATGGAAAAGACTTACCAACCTCAGCAACTGGAAGACCAGTGGTACAAGACATGGGAAGAACGAGGCTACTTTGCCCCACAGGGTGATGGCGAGCCCTACTGCATAGTTATTCCGCCTCCGAATGTCACCGGCCGCCTCCATATGGGCCATGGTTTTCAGGACGCCCTGATGGATGCCCTCATTCGCTATCAGCGCATGCTAGGCAAGGCTGCTCTGTGGCAAGTTGGTACGGATCACGCCGGAATCGCCACCCAGATGGTGGTTGAAAGACAGTTGAACGCAGCCGGCAGCTCCCGTCAGGGAGTTGGCCGCGAAGAATTCGTAAAGAAAGTATGGGACTGGAAAGAAGAATCTGGCGGCATTATCACCCAGCAGATTCGTCGCCTGGGGGCTTCCATCGATTGGTCGCGGGAGCGCTTCACCATGGACGAGCAACTGTCCAAGGTAGTTGAGAAGGTTTTCATCGATCTCTACGATGAAGGTCTAATCTACAGAGGCAATCGTCTCGTAAACTGGGACCCTAAATTACATACCGCCATCTCTGATCTGGAAGTAATATCCGAAGAAGAGGATGGTTTCCTCTGGCATTTCAAATATCCCCTTAGTGATGACAACAGTAAATTCGTTACCGTTGCCACCACTCGCCCCGAAACCATGCTGGGTGACAGCGCTATTGCCGTGCACCCCGATGACGATCGTTATAAGGAACTGGTAGGTAAGTTTGTAGACCTGCCTCTGTGCAACCGGAAGATTCCAGTTATCGCCGATGAATATGTAGACCCCGAGTTTGGTACCGGCTGCGTAAAAATTACTCCTGCCCACGACTTCAATGATTATGAAATGGGCAAGCGCCATGATCTTGAGATCATCAACGTACTAACCAATGAAGCAGCCATTAACGAAGAAGCTCCTGAACCCTATCGCGGCATGGATCGCTTCGATGCCAGAAAGCAGATTGTTGCAGACATGGAGACCCTAGGCCTGCTGGAAAAAATCGATCCTCATAAATTAAAGGTACCAAGAGGCGATCGCAGCGGCGTTGTAATCGAGCCCTATCTCACCCATCAGTGGTATGTAGCTATTCAATCCCTGGCAGACCCTGCCATCAAGGCGGTTGAAGACGGTGATATCGAATTCGTTCCGAAGAACTGGGAGAACACTTACTTCGCCTGGATGCGCAACATCCAGGACTGGTGCATAAGCCGTCAACTCTGGTGGGGACACAGAATCCCGGCCTGGTATGACGAGGAAGGCAATGTCTATGTAGGCGAGAGTGAAGCAGAAGCCAGAAGCAAGAACGCACTCAGTGATGACCTGCCCCTGCGTCAGGACGAAGATGTGCTGGATACCTGGTTTTCTTCAGCTCTGTGGACATTCTCGACGCTGGGCTGGCCTGATGAGAGAGAATTTTTTGATCGCTTCCACCCCACCGATGTATTGGTAACCGGCTTCGACATTATCTTCTTCTGGGTTGCCCGAATGATTATGATGACCTTGAAGTTTACCGGCCAGATTCCTTTCAAGAAGGTTTATATCACCGGATTAGTCAAAGATGAGCACGGCGACAAGATGTCCAAGTCGAAGGGTAATATCCTCGACCCAATCGATTTAATCGACGGCATCGGTATTGACGAGCTGCTTGAGAAAAGAACTGCCGACATGATGCAACCACAGATGAAGGCAAAAATAGAAAAGCTGACCCGCGAGTCTTACCCGGATGGTATTACCGGCTACGGCACCGATGCACTCCGCTATACGTTTTACTCATTGGCCTCCACTGGTAGAGACATCAAATTCGACCTTGGCCGAACCGAAGGCTATCGCAACTTCTGCAACAAGATCTGGAATGCTGCCCGTTATGTAATGATGAATACGGAAGACAAACCATTAGGTAAAGAAGATAGCGCTAACCAGTCTATCGCAGACAAATGGATTATCAGTCGCTTCGAGCAGACCGCAAAATCCGTGAAAGAGTCCATGGCAAACTATCGCTTCGACCTGGTATCCCAGACAATGCACGAATTTATCTGGAATGAATACTGCGATTGGTATGTTGAACTTTCCAAGCCTGTTTTATGGGATGAAGAGAATAATCCGGAGGCAGCGCAGGCTACCCGCTATGTCCTGCTTTCCGTTCTGGAGAAGAGCCTCAGACTGCTACACCCTTTCATGCCTTTCATAACTGAAGAAATATGGCAGAGAGTTGCACCGCTTCAGGGAATCGAAGGGGACAGCATTATGCTGCAACCTTATCCGGTTTTCTGTGGAGATAACGTAGACAGTAATGCCGAGCAGAGCATCGAATGGATAAAAGGTGTGATCGTTGCCATTAGAAATATCCGTGGCGAGATGGACATCTCCCCTGCCAAAGCAATACCGGTATTTCTGCGCAAGGGTGACAAAACGGATCAGTCCAGGCTAAAAAGCTATCGCCTGTATCTGATTAAGCTGGCCAAGCTGGAAAGCATCGAATGGATTAATGAAGGACAAAAGGCGCCTACCGCTGCCACCCAACTGCATGCCAATATGGAAATTTTGGTACCGATGGCTGGCCTGATCGATGTAGACGCCGAACGAGCCCGCCTACAAAAAGAAATCAGCAAAAAGGAATATGCACTTAAAGCTGTAAGAGGCAAGCTATCCAATTCGAAGTTTGTGAACAACGCCCCGGCCGCAGTTGTGCAAAAGGAGCAGGGAAAACAGCAGCAGATGGAATCTGATCTGAAAGCCCTGACGCAGAAACTGGAACAGTTGGCTGATCTATAACTGATTGGCCAACTACGCACTTGCCTGACAAATAGTTAGCTTGTAAATTGAAGTCATTCAGCTTTCTATTTGAAATGCTCTAAAATAAAAAGCTGTGATATAGAAAGTTGTGATAAAAAAATAGTATTAATGGCTGTCACTCACTAGAGAGGTAGCAGAAATGAAATTTTTATACGGCTGCGTAATTCTCATTGTATCAATGTCAGCATCGGCACTAGATCAGCAAACTGCCGCGCAAGCCGAAAACTCCCGGATGATCGAATCAATTATCGTTATTTCCGAACGAACCATGCATTCGCTTAGAATTCAGCTAAGGGAAATGAAAACCCAACTCTTTTATTCTTTCAACGATTTAAATACTGATGATGAGTTCGACTTCGACTGCCGGTTAAGCAACAATGTCCGCACAAAAATCCAGAAACACACCTGTGTGCCTGAATTTCTGGACCAGGCTATCGCACAAAATACTCAAGACGCCTTCAATTTTTATCAGCTTGGCCCGCCACCTGTCGACTTCCTAAAATCGATAGAACAACTTATCAGAGAAAACGAGGACAACTTCGAAAAACTTAGAGCCACAATGCTAGAGATCGCTGAAGCCAATGAAGAATTTGGAAAAGAATTATTGGCGTTTGGAAGAAGCCAGCAGGAATTTGATTATAGGCAGCAAGAGTGCATGAAAAAACCAGCGGTCTTGTTTCTGTTCAGAAAGTGTTGATTGCTAGCCAGCTCTCCGACTAACCCCGCCGAATCAAATATGACGGCGCCATAAAACTAGCGCTGCAACTCCACTATACGAAACAAATCATCTACCGCCTGCAAAACCTTCCCCCGCAGCCTTGGTGATAGCTGCGGATTCTCCTCGAGATATGTCCCGACGATATCTGCTGCGTCACTCGAAGCGTAACCACTCAAAGTGGCATTGAGCCAGCTCAATGGAAAAAAGATATCACCCGTTCGATCAATCTCCTCTGTCAGATTTAAGCTACCACGCAGCAGGTTGATCGATGCTTCGTTGCGAACGGGATGGTGGATAGCGTTCATCGCTGCCAGAACCCAAGACTCTCGACGGCGAACAGTTTCGTCAGCGAATGATCTAAACAAAGTTTCCCGCGTTTCACTATCGGCACTCAAGGCCGGCCGAACAAAGCGAAAACGTGCAAGTCTGTCGGGATTGCCTATGCGCTGCTCCTGCTCATCAAGAATCTCTTCCTTCGCCGCCACATTTCGTAATGCCAATGCTTCAGCCAGATTAACAAACTGCTGCTCCTGCAAAGGCAGACCCTCGGGCATTTCATCCCCTCTCCAGATTCTTTCGAGACGGGCTATTCCCTGTTCCGAGAGAGTGACTGCCGTCAATGCTGAAAAGTACAGCCCCTTGCGCCCGGCGGTTGGCGCATTATCAAGCGCTTGCCACAGTGAATTCTCGATCTCCTCGCTTAATGAAATGCGCTGCCGCTCATCCAGAAACTGCCAATACAGTTGCCGTAACAACCCCAGAACCTGCTGGGAAACTAACTCATCGGATTCTTCCGTCACCGCGACGTTAGCCGCACCGATTAGAGCTAAAGGGTCCAACTCTCCCTCGAGCACTTCTTCCATAAGCGTCTGCCACACCACAGATCTGTGAAGCGGGTTTTCCAGATCATGTATGCCCACCAATAATGCTGATTGACTGCGCCGATCCATCTCGAAACGGCCATAGCCAATGCCATCGGCTCCAGCAATGATAAAGTCGGGCTCCGAGCTGATTTGCAGAGGAAGAAAAGCCTCTCTATCTTCCAACTGAACCCTGTGCTCTACTATCGTACCCTCAAGCGAAACTGCTAACACAATTGGTTGGGTCCAGTTTAGATTTCGTTGCGGCTCGCTATCTGCCTGCCGCAGGGTAATTCCGCCATCGACCCATTCACTGCTAATTCGCGGTCGACCCGATTCATTCACCCAAACATCACTCCAGCTCTGCAAGTCATGACCGGAAAGCCCATCAAGAATACCTACCAGATCTGACCAGCTGGCGTTGCCATAGGCAAATTCCTGTAAATAGCTTTGCAGGCCTTGTTGCAATGCATCCTCACCGATTAATTGCTCTAATTGCTGAACTACAACAGGTGCTTTTTGATAGATAATCGCTCCGTAGAGAGAGCCGGCTTCATTGAGATTTTCCAGATGCTGACGAATAGGATTCGCGCCACGGGTACGGTCAACGTTATAGGCTGTTGGATGATGTGCCTGAAAAAAGCGCAGGGGTAAATTAAGATCAGGAAACGCAGGCCCGGCTATCTTGGCTGCCATGAAATTCGCGAACACTTCCTTCATCCACACATCATTGAACCATTCCATAGTGACCAAATCACCAAACCACATATGCGCTGTCTCATGGGCAATCAAACTGGCCCGGCGCAACTCCTGAGTGCGCGAAGCGGTAGGGTCCAAAAACAAACTGGATGAGCGATACCAGATCGCTCCTGGGTGCTCCATGCCGCCAAACTGAAATGAAGGAATCGCAAAGAATGCAAACTTGTCGAAGGGATAGGGAATACCAGTGTAGTCCTCCAACCAATCCAGCGCGGTGGCATGTAGATCGAATATGGCATCGCGGTTGCGCTGATGTTTTTCGACATCGGTTTCCCGGTGGTACATTACAAATTCGCGCCCGTCTCTTTCCGACCTGTCTATCTGCAGATCACCTGCTGCAAATGAAAACAGATAGGGGCTTATGGGTTGAGTTTCTGCAAAGCGGAGGCGATGTACACCATTAGCGCGTTCAGTCCTCGACAACTCTGCCCCATTGGAAAGCGCCTGCCATTGTTGCGGTATATCCAGAGTGAGATTAAATTTTGCCTTGATATTTGGTTGCTCGAAAACCGGAAATGCGGTGGACGCCCTGTCGGGAACAAACAGTGCATAGAAAAAATCTTGCTGCCTGTTCAATGCGGCATCTGTGGCTTGAAACTCAATCTCTACACGATGCTGCCCAGCACTGGCAAATTCCGCCGGAATGAGAATATGATCCTCAGGTTGGGAAAACTGCACTTCTTGCCCATCGACACTGACGGCAGACACATGATCGGCTGGCGCCTTGAAATCAAAAACCAGCCGCTGCGTCGCGCCGCTTAACAGAAAATCTATCGCAACTCTTCCAGTCAACGCGCTGTCGACATCGTCCGGAACGATCAAATACAGGTCATAGCGAACATCAGTAATCGATAACTGCCTTTGTTCTGCAAGCTCCAGGGAGACACCGGGATCGATTGCTGCTGTCATATCTTGAAATTCAGATTCTGTTACTATGTTTGTGTCTGGAAAATATTCGCCACAGCTATAGAGAAATATTAAGAACAACAGGGTAATACCTGCTTGCATCATGCTGACGATTAAGCTCATTACGGAAGACCTCATACAGAATACCTCATACAGAATCGAGTGATCTGGATCCGGGCACTGTATAAAACTAATTAGAGCTGGTTTGTAGCTGGCCTTACAAGGCAGAGAAAGCTATTACCGCAAACCCCGCGGCATACTGAAAACGATATTTTCCTCGACACCATCCAATTCATCAGGCTCCTGACCGGAGATTTCCTGTAGCTTCTCCACCACCTGCTCTACCAACACTTCCGGCGCTGATGCTCCCGCCGTTACACCAAATCTGGACTTGCTTTCAAACCATTCGGGATCGATATCATCTACAGAATCGATAAGATAAGAATCACAACCGAGGCGCTCGGCCAATTCTCTCAGACGGTTAGAGTTAGAACTGTTGGGCGAGCCAACCACCAATAACAAATCACATTCCAGAGCCAGTTGCTTAACTGCATCCTGACGGTTCTGGGTTGCATAGCAAATATCTTTCTTGCGGGGCCCTTCGATGGAAGGAAATCTCTCCCTCAGAGCATCGATAACTTTCGAAGTATCATCCATTGACAATGTAGTTTGAGTAACAAACGACAAATTATCCGGATTATTTACTTTTAGACTCTTCGCATCCCCTACGGATTCAACCAGATATATTTTTCCACCGACGGACTCGTCATACTGACCCATGGTGCCTTCTACTTCGGGATGAAACTGGTGACCGATCAACACACATTCTCTTCCGGCCTGACTGAATTTGATTACCTCAAGATGCACCTTGGTTACCAACGGGCATGTTGCATCGAATATTCTGAAACCCTTGTCTTCAGCCTCTTCCTTAACCTCCTGAGAAACACCATGGGCACTGAATATAACTATTGAAGAGCGACCCTCGCTATCAAGCAACGGAATATCTTCCAGCTCGTCGACAAATATAGCTCCACGCTCGCGCAACTTGTCTACAACAAACTTGTTATGTACCACTTCGTGACGCACATAAATCGGGGCGCCAAAAATATCTAGAGCCCGGTTCACGATATCGATAGCACGATCAACTCCGGCACAAAACCCTCTCGGATTTGCCAACTTAATAGAAGCTTCACTGTTTGCAGATAAATGAATATTCATTCTTATAACTTAATCTCTACTGCATCGACATCCGCAGGCATCACCGTCAAAATCTTGGCCTTGAACTGTATATCTTTTCCAGCGAGGGGATGGTTAAAATCAATATACACCAGGTCATCGGTGATTTTCGACACTACCCCGGGCAAATCGAAACCACCTGCGTCCTTGAATGACACCACACTGCCAGGCTCTGTTGGCATAAGCTCATCTTCCAGCAAATTCTGGAATCTGGCAACCGGAAAGCTTTGCTGGTTCTGTGGATTAACCTCTCCAAATGCCTGAGCTGCAGGCAACACTACTTCTAGCTCATCTCCGGCTTTGAGCCCTAACAGTTGTTGCTCGAAACCGGGCAGCATATTGCCATCCCCCAAGCGAAAGGTGGCGGGTTTACGACCAAAGTTGGAATCGATGATTTTTCCCTCTTTAAGAGAGAGAGAAAAATAGAGGCTTACCCTGCTAGCTGTTTGTACGGGACAGGAATCCATAATCAGGCAAAGCTGCGTTGCTCACCTTCGCCTTCGATATTGTCTACACAGCGATGACAGAGTGACGGGTGCTTCTCGCTTCCGCCAATATCTTCGCGGTGATGCCAGCAGCGCTCACACTTCTCATGCGGAGACGCCTTGACCGAAACTTTCAAGCCATTAGTTTCTGTATCCACCGCTGACTCCGGAGCGTCGTCGAATGCCCGAACATCTGCCCTGGAAACAATGAGCACGAAACGCAACTCATCCCCCAGACGATTAAGAATTTCCGCAGTTTCATCATCACAGAAAAGCTCTACTTCCGCACTCAGGCTCGAGCCAACAGACTTTTCGGCGCGCTTGGCTTCCAGCTCTTTGTTAACAGCGGTTTTAACAGCCATCAATTTTGACCAGAATGCATCATTCAGTTCGGCGGACTCCTTATACTCGGCTTCCGACTCGCTAAAATTGGAGAGAAACACCGATTCTACGCGCTCACCCGGAATACTCTTCCAAATCTCATCCCCGGTAAAACTCAAGATCGGCGCAATTAGGCGGCTGAAAATTTCCAGAATGTGATACATGGCAGTTTGCGTCGAGCGCCTGGCAACACTATCACTCCGACAGGTGTACTGACGATCCTTTATAACATCCAGATAAAAGCCACCCAGCTCGATTACACAGAAATTGTGGATACGCTGATATATATTGAGGAAATTGTAGTTATCGTAATGCTCTATCACTTCCTTCTGCAACAATTGGCACTGTCTTACAATCCAATAGTCCATAGCGATTAATTCATCACTTGCTAACAAATCTTTTGCCGGATAAAATCCATTGAGATTAGAGAGCATAAAGCGCGACGTATTTCTGATTCGGCGATATGAATCCGCTACTCGTTTGAAAATTTCATCGGAGACAGTCATTTCTCCCCGAAAATCTGTTGCCGCCACCCATAAACGTAATATGTCGGCGCCGTACTGCTGAAATATTTTTTCCGGTGCTACCGTATTACCCAAAGACTTGGACATCTTGCGGCCTTCGGCATCAACAAAAAAGCCGTGGGTAAGTACTTCCCTATAAGGAGCAGTACCGTTCATAGCTATAGCTGTCTTGAGGGAGGACTGAAACCAACCTCTGTGTTGGTCAGAACCTTCCAAATAAAGATCAGCGGGATAGCCTAGCTCCTCTCTTTTGGACATAACCGAGTAATGGGTAACTCCGGAGTCGAACCAGACATCAAGGGTATCTGTGACTTTTTCATAACGGTCAGCATCTGCGCCGAGCAATTCTGCCGCGTCAAGCTGAAACCAGGCTTCTATTCCTTCCTGCTGAATGCGCTTGGCAACCTGCTCGACCAAATCAGCAGTGTCCGGATGTAGTTCCTGAGTTTCCTTGTTCACAAACAAAGTAATGGGAACACCCCATGTTCGCTGCCGTGAAACACACCAGTCAGGGCTGCCCTTCAGCATTAACTCCATGCGCGCCTTGCCCCAATCCGGTATCCATTTAATTCCTTCTACCGCACTTAAAGCCGACCCAAGCAAGTCCTTCTCGCTCATGCTTATAAACCACTGAGGTGTGGCACGGTAGATCAATGGAGTCTTGGTTCGCCAGCAATGGGCATAGCTGTGAGTTATTTTATCTACTGCTACAAGAGCACTATGCTCTTTTAGTTTCTCTATGATGGCTTCGTCGACTTTGTAAATATGACTGCCGGCAAAATCTCCGGCCGATGAGGTGAATACACCATTCTCATCTACCAGATTTAATGTTCCCAGACCGTAATTTTTGCCCACATTGAAATCATCGACACCGTGGTCCGGCGCAGTGTGAACAGCCCCTGTTCCGGCTTCGGTAGTAACGTGATCCCCCATTATTACTGGTACTTTCCGATCGACAAAGGGATGGCTCAACAGCTGGTTTTCCAGAGTTTCACCCTTCACTTCTGCAATAACTTTATAGTTATCGCACTCATATCTCTCCATGATGCCGGCCACCATATCTTTGGATAACACCAGCAATTCATTGCCCGCCCCCAGGTCACAACGCACCAGCGCATAGTCGAGCTCGGCATGCAGACATACCGCCTGATTAGAAGGCAGTGTCCAAGGGGTAGTAGTCCATATGACGAGCGACAGGTTTTCATCACTGCCATCGACTTCGAACACTGACAATACAGACTCAGTGTTCTCAACCGGAAAGCGCACGTCTATGGCGAAAGAAGTCTTGTCCTGGTATTCAACTTCCGCCTCAGCCAGCGCCGAAGCCCCAACCACACTCCAGTAAACCGGCTTGTAACCTTTCACCAAATGTCCATTTTCAACAATTTTACCCAAGGAACGAACAATATCCGCCTCGGTATGAAAATTCATGGTGAGGTAAGGGTTTTCCCAATCTCCGAAAACTCCTAGGCGGACAAAGCCCTTCTTCTGGATATCAACCTGCTTGCTGGCATACTCACGACAGGCTTTACGAAACTCCGCGTGGGAAATTTTCTGCCCTGCCTTACCCTTCTTCTTTTCTACATTGTGTTCGATAGGTAAGCCATGACAGTCCCAACCGGGAATGTACGGCGCATCAAAGCCATTAAGAGACTTGGCCTTAACAACGAAATCTTTCAACGATTTATTAATCGCATGCCCAAGGTGAAGTTCTCCATTGGCATAAGGAGGTCCGTCATGAAGAATGAATTTCGGTTTCCCTGCATTTTTCTCGGCAATTCGCTTGTACAAATCAAGCTCTTGCCAATTTGCCAGCATCGCAGGCTCCCGCTGGGCAAGGCCCGCCTTCATCGGGAAATCTGTGTGGGGAAGATTCAATGTGTCTTTATAATCACTCATGGTTCTGGTTCTTTCGATTCCGTTTTATTTTTTAGTCACTATTCATTTTGCCTAATTTAAAAACCTTGCTCAGGCCGCGCCGCTTAGAAGCTCTCTCACCTGATGGACATCATCAGTAATTTGCGACTTTAGGGCATCAATCCCCTCAAACTTAACTTCGTCCCTGATTTTCTCTCTGAAGATTACCTCAATAACCTTGCCGTAAAGATCCTCATCAAAATCCAGAATATGGGCTTCCAACAAAGCCGAGCCGTCTTCATTGATTGTCGGACGGTAACCGATATTCACTGCCGCCGCATGATATCTGTCGCCAAGTCTGACCTCACATGCGTAAACACCATGGAGGGGTATTTTTCGCCTTTGCGGATTAATATTACAGGTCGGAAATCCGAGGTCGGTTCCTATCTGCTTACCCCGAACTACTTCACCCTTGATGGAGTAAGCTCTGCCGAGCAATTGCTCTACCAGACAAAAATCTGCCTTGGCCAGCTCCTCGCGGATATAAGTACTGCTAATGCGATGGCCGTTTCGCTCGTAGGCGGCTGTTTCCAAAACTTCGAATCCGTATTCCTCGCCCTTTTCACGTAACAGGGTGAAATCTCCGCCGCGCTTATGGCCGAATCGAAAATCGTTTCCTACGATAAAGCTCGCAACACCCAAGCCATTGACCAAAATATCCTTTATATAGTCATCGGCACTAAGCTGGCTAAGCTCACGGGTAAAATTGAGCTGAAAAACATACTCGATACCAAAGCTTTCAAGCAGTTCCAATTTTTCCGATACAACCGTCAAGCGCGCAGGACAGTCATCTGCTGAAGCCGCGAAAAACTCTTCAGGATGAGGCTCTATCAGTATTACCAGAGAGGGCAGGTTTAACTGTTCCGCCTTTTGCTTCAGCTGATCGAGAATTAACTGATGTCCAAGGTGCACCCCATCGAATTTACCAATGGTAGCGACACAGCTTTGCTGCATCTGTGAAAAACGGTTCGGATCTTCAAAAATGATCATAATCAGTGGCGCAGTTGGAAAAGCGAAAAATTATACTCTTTTATCAAGGGGAGTGCAGGCATCCCGCCTATATTGAGGTCGGGAGAGCCAAGAAAATACGGGGTTTTGCGCTATTTACTCGGTTTCTGCCTGAATTTCTTCAGTCGACAGCCCTGCCTTGCCTTTTCTGAACATAATTCGGGAGAATGCCAGCAGGGCGATGATAACCACTCCCTGCCCGATAATCGCATTCACCACCGAGATTGTTTCAGGTCGCATGGTAAGCAGAATCAGGTTTGCTGCGGTCGCTAGGCCTATGACGAACATCACTGCAGAAATGATGAGCTGGGCTATGGGAAGAAGTTTTTGCATGGTTAGGCTGTCTGTTCCAGTTCATGGAAGGAGATGAAATGTTCGTATCCTTCAGTTCCAAGAAATCGGCTAAGGGTCTTCGCGTCGGTTTGTCGTGCATCTACGATTATCAACCCTTCCAATGAGTCACTGAAATTAGGGTGAAGATTGAAACACACAAGCTTGCCATTCACCGACAAATAATGCCTCAGTAAAACGGGAACCGCCCTACCTGGATCACATCGTCCGATTAGCTTACTAAGCATTTTAACATTTGCCAACTCAGTTAGCATCTCTCTGGTCCAGACACGATTTCGAATCTTGTGAGGCAATATTGGCTCCACCAATTGATCGTATTCACTGGCCCGAAAATTTGTCAGCATGGTATCTGCAATAAGTGATCTCGCCAGATCACTGTATTCCCTGGAAACACTTACCGAACCAAATAAGGTGTGATAGCGAGGGTTCTCAACGAGTATTCTGCCAATACCCCTCCACAGCAGGTTCAATGCCACCGGCTTGCGTTGATAATCGGGATGAATGAAGGACCGCCCCATCTCGATAGCGGAGCCCAGGCGGTCTATGAAAGCCTGGTCATACTTGTACAGAGAGCGACTATAAAGCCCCTTAACACCGTGTTTGGCAATGATCTCATCCACCAAGCCGACTCTATATGCTCCGGCGATGCGGTGCTCTGCCTTATCCCAGAGAAATAGATGCAAATAGTGCGGGTCAAAGTGGTCCGAATCCTTCGACAGGCCGGTACCTTCTCCTACTGACCTGAATGTTACCTCCCTCGCCACCGCAATCTGCTCCATGATCGGACCGAGGCTGTCATAGGGCGCGCAATACACATCAAAGTTATCGTGTTCTATCAAACGGTAGCGCTGCAGCTCTGCAAGAGTGGATTCCAGTTCTGTATCATGCTGCTGCACTGGAAGTTCAGCAATTCCCTCAAGCGAATTTTCTTTTTGGGCAACCGGCTCGAGTCCCAGCGCATCGGTGCTAACCCTTAGGTATTCGGTAATCGACTTGGGACTCTGTAATAAACGCATTTCCGTAGCGGGAACCGGCCGCCCAAAAGTCAGTGGTAAATTAAAGCCCTGTTTATTGGCCAGTTGGCGAGGCAGCAACACAGTGCGTAAACGGGGATGTATCAAACCCGCCCCGTAAAACAGCTTGCTGTTTTGACCTCCCACATGGACGGGAAGACAAGTACACTGATAACGCTTGATTAGTTGCCCCACAAGACGGTTCCAGGAGCGATCCTGAATTCGTCTCTGTTCATATTCATAGGCCGAGACCATACCAGCAGGGAAAATCAACACCGCACCGTCATTCTTGAGGTGTTTGTGAACCTGTTTGATGCCGCCGATATTTCCCGTCGCCGCGCCGCCGGACAATACATCTACACCAATGAATATGTCCGCCAACTCGGGAATGCGTCTGAGCAACTCATTAGTCAGAACTTGCAGGTCCGGCCTGATGGCCGAAATAACATGGGCGATGGCCACGCCTTCCAAGCCACCCAAGGGGTGATTAGCGACAATCAACAGAGGCCCCGAGCGGGGAATTTCATCAAGGTTGTCGCTATTGTTTATCTGCAGGCTGACACCCAGAGCGTCCAGAGTATATTTCAGGAATTGCTGGGGAGTCAGTCCAAGAGGACGATCGTCGTATATTTTGCCCAACTTATCCAAACCCAGCACGTATTCGAGACTCGCGGCTACTGCCCGGGGTTTAATTGGAATTCTGCAAGGGTTAATCATTTTGCGGGTACTGCCTAACTAAATCTTTTTCCAGACGCCAGGCCCGGTATAGAGCAATTAATCCTGGAGGCTTGTGCCCCCGGCGCCAATTCGCATTGCCCAGTGTAAACAGCGTGTTATATTGCTGCAACAGTGTTTTTATCGCTGTACCCAAACCGGCGTCGCGATCCCATATATTAATGGATTCCGCGCTGGCCCCATTGATCTCGATTATCTCAAAGTTTTTACCAGCCTTCAGGTCTTCTACATTGCTGAATTTAAGATCTAATCTGCCATAGTAGACACCAGGCATATCATCAAATACTTTGTCCAATGCCTGTACCAGTCTGTCGTCGATCAGCTGCCCGGCTTCCCTAAAAATAGCCCCGCGACTATGGCTGGCCGCAAACACCAGTCGAAATGCCTCGCCGTCCGGGATTACCTGATTCCAGCGTTCTAGGTGTCTGCCCCTGTAAAGATGAATCAACTCCCCTGCTCTGGGCTCCGCTGCCACCAGCTTCTCAAGAGTGGATTTCCCATCACCAACGACATAGGGCATGTACTTTAACGCGAGAGAGGTAACTCGACCCTTAGCCTCATCAGGGTGGCGAACATAGAACACACCCGCTTCGGGTTCCCACTTACTTAATTTCTGAAATTGAATGCAGCCACCTGGAGGAAATTGCTCTATATAAGACAATAGATCCTGCTCACTGGACAACAATTTAACGCCGACTCCCCGACAACCCATATTGGGCTTGGCTACCAGTGGAAACTCGAACCCCTGCTCCGAAAATTTTTGCAGAGCCCGCTGCTTCAGCTCATGTGTTTCCTCTTTGTTAACGTCCAGCAGTAGCCAGGGGAGGATGTATTGTCTCGCATAATCTCCTGCGGGATCGAACATGGCAGATTTAGCGACGCCTACCATGCCGGACAAGGGAACAGCGGAATTCGCAAGCAATGGCAGGCTTAGACTGCGATAGCGGATAGAGAGCAGGATCCACTGAATGACTACAGGAAAATACATCAGCCAGGCCGGCCAGAATTCGAAAAAAGAAGTAGCCCGCCCGGACAGGTCCAGCGGTGGCATACCTGAAGCTACGTGAGAAGAATGAGCGGGCTCGGTCATGACTTGCTTGGCAGGTATGGGAAATCACTCCTTATCGATGTTTCCATGAGGAATAAGACCCTGAATAACCTGAATTATTTTCCCGAATAGATGATATTGGTCCAAATTATCGCATCGGTGTGCTCTTGTCTCAATGAGTCCAGTAAATATCTGTGATCTTGGCTAGCTAAGAAAGACGACCCGCTGCTATTATCCAGCTCAGCCCCGATTCGGAATTCAACAATGCTTGGCAAGATAATTCTAACTCTACTGGTAATGATAACGGCGTTCTTCTATGTCAGACAGCGCAATCTGAAGGAGTCCGCTAAAAGCTCATCAACTGCCGCTATTGCAAAAACCGAAACCGCTGCCGTTGCAAAGGAGCAATCCAGCCCTACCCTGTCTGAAGATCTTCGCCTTGGCGCCTATATGTTTCTTGTGCTCACTGTAGGGCTGGGGTGTGCACTTTACTATTTTGATTGGCAAGATGATCACACTATTCTTACTGTAACCCTGCACAGTGAAAACCAGCCGGAACCGGTCAGCTATGAAGTTTACAAGTTTCAGTTAGGTGAGCGAACATTTACCACTCTCGATGGGCTGGTAGTTACAGTTGCCAGCAGCGAACGGATGGTTGTAGAAGGACTGAACCCGTAAATACCGAAGATCACAATTAAAAGAAAAAAGAAACAAGCAAACTGATTCGAAGCCATTAACGGAGAGCACTATTACATACTCCAACAATTCAAACTCTCCCAAAACCACCACAAGCAGCGGAGAGAATGTTACCGGGGGCGGCTTTAAGGCCATCAACTATGTTGTTTCCTGTGCCCGCAAAGTGGGCACTGCCAAACTGGCCGCCGCTGTGCGCTCGAAAAACACCTGCAAGGCTTGCGCATTCGGCACCGGTGGCCAACGGGGCGGGCTGCATAACGAATACAGCAAGCGGATAGAGATTTGCAACAAAAACATCCAGGCACAATTAAGCGATATACGGGATCCGATCCCTCGAGAAATATTCGAACAAAATACTATTGATGAGTTAAGAGAGCTAAGCGGAAAACAATTAGAGGATCTGGGCAGGCTCGCCACGCCTCTATACAAAGAAGCTGGAGCAGACTCCTATAAGGTAATTTCCTATGAAGAATCTTTTCGCCTTATTGCATCGAAAATGCTGCAGGCTAACCCACAGAAAAGCTTTTTCTATGCCTCCGGCCGTTCTTCTAATGAAGCAGCGTTTATTCTGCAACTCTTTGCACGCCTGTTCGGTAGCAATCACATCAATAATTGCTCCTATTATTGCCACCAGGCCTCGGGCGTAGGGCTTTCTTCAAGCATAGGTACGGGAACAGCCACCATCCGTTATCAGGACCTTCATCTGGCGGACACTATCTTCGTATTCGGCGCAAACCCCGCCTCAAACCACCCCCGCTTCGTTAAGATCTTGCTGGAGTGCAGGCAACGGGGCGGCAAGGTAATTGTAGTTAATCCCGCACGGGAAGCCGGTCTGCTTCGCTTTGCTTCCCCCAGTAATTTCAAATCGATGATCAGCGGTGGTGGAGAAGTTGCCTCCCATTATTTTCAACCCAACGTCGGCGGCGATGTAGCACTGATCAGCGGAGTGATGAAAGCATTAATTGAGCAAGATGCTGTGAGCCACGATTTTATCGAGCAACACTGTCTTGACTACGAATCCTATCGGAAGCATATCGAGAAACTGGATTGGACAGATATCTATCGGGAATCCGGGCTCGAAGAGAAAGATATTCTGCTGCTGGCAGATCTTTACGCGCAGTCAGAGCGAACAGTGCTTGCGTGGGGCATGGGCCTTACCCATCACCACAACGGTACAGACAATGTTGAATCCATTGCCAACCTCGCTCTGGTTCGGGGCATGATTGGTGGTAGCGGCAAAGGACTTTTACCCCTTAGAGGGCATAGTAATGTGCAGGGTGTTGGCTCTATGGGCTTTACGCCCAAACTAAAAGCTTCCTTGTTTAGCGCAATCGAGAAAGAGTATGGAGTTAGCCTACCGGATCATGAAGGAATGGATACCCTCAGCTGTGTGCAGTCAGCGGCAAAAGGCGAAATAGATTTCGCGTTACTCCTCGGAGGGAATCTTTATTCTGCAAATCCTGATAGCAGCTTTTCCGCTAAAGCCCTTGACGAAATCCCCTTCAAGGTCATGATCAACTCCACCCTGAATCAAACCCACATCCACGGAGTAGATGGAGAAAATCTGGTACTACCTATCAAGGTTCGGGATGAAGAATCCCAGGCCACTACCCAAGAATCAATGTTTAGCTATGTGCGAATGAGCAATGGCGGCTTCGATCGTATCGAGGGGCTGCAATCGGAGGTCGACATTATCAGTAATATCGCCTGTCAGGTAATCGATACTGAAACTTTCGATTTCTCCCAGTTCAATAAGCATCAATCCATCCGCAAAGCCATTTCAAAACTCGTACCCGGATTCGAATCCATGGCCGCTTTGGATAAAAGCAAACAAGAATTTCACATAGAGGGCCGTTATCTGCAGCATCCCGTATTTGACACGGCGTCGGGCAAAGCCGAATTCAGGATTCCGCAGAATACCGACTGGAATCGTAAAACAGACTCGGGGATATCAGAATTTACCCTCACCAGTGTTCGTAGCGAGGGCCAATTCAATACAATTATCTATAGCGAGGAAGATGTTTACAGAAACCAAAAAAATCGAGAAGTTTTGTTCATGAATCCGCAGGATATAACAGATTTAGAGCTTAAAAATGGTGACAGAATACAAGTATCGAACGCCACTGGTACCATGAACAATCTGAAGTTGGTGGAATACCCTATAAGCAGGGGAAATGTAATGTGTTATTTCCCAGAAGCCAATGTGCTAGTTCCGCAAAGTGCTGATCACCGCAGCAGAACCCCATCTTTTAAATCTGTTGCTGTACAGATTCACAAGCAAGCTTAAAAGCACTGCCTGCGACTCGTTACCCTGCTTTATGCTGATGCCTGCGATTAGAAGCCGGTTGCAAAGCAAACTCCAACATTTCTTCCAGGTCACCGTCCACATTAATCAGCACCAGCTCATCTTTATCCAGGGAAAATACCGCCACTGCTTCCAGTGTTTCTTTTTCCGTATTCATGCCAACAATAACCCAAACCTGCTCTTCAGCATCACGCACCCTGACTATGGTTTCCCATACCAGACTGTCATCTTTTTCCAGCAGGCTCTGCTCAAAACTAACTTTGTTTAGATCGATGGAGCCGTCTCCGGGTAGCACCTTGTATACGGCCACCTGAACACTGTCCAATTCGGAAATATTTGCCTCGTCGATGGTGAGGACATCCAGGAAGTTAAAAATTCCCGAACCCATGGATATTGCAAACTCTTTCTCCAGACTGATTTCCGGCAACTGCTCAACAATCGAGTTTCTTACTCCGCGCATTGAGCGATCGGGGAAAGACATGCAGGCTGTCAGAGTCGAGAGAACCAGTACTATTACCAAATTTTTCATAACAATATCCTGTTTAACTGGCCGATCCCGGTTTAAAAGTGATGACTTATCATCTAGCACTTTAACTAGCTCTAATTAACGTCCAATTCAACTAGTTCTGCGATATCAAAGCGCCGACCAACTGCAGTGATGTCGTTTGCTGAGATATCACCAACAATGTTTACCAATACTGTCTCGCCGGGCTCTGCAACCATGATAGCAATGCCGTGTATCAGTTCGGCGTCCTGTGACAGCCTGAAGTAGATATCTACATGATCACTGTCCTCACGAACCCGCACCACACGCTCCCAACCCTGCTCATCAAGATCGTTAGCGATGTCCGACATGGAGTCCGAAATCTCGTCCACATCGATGCTGCTACTTTCAAAAACGTTTACGGTTACCCGCAAAAGCTTGGAAATGAAGTCAGCGGCTTCCTCGTCTTCATTGCGAATCAGATTCGTTACCATATTCAGCAGTGGCGCTTTCAGGCTAATTTCCACACTGGGCTCTGCACTGGCAATAGCAGTAAGTGTCGAGAAATCAACAAAGCCGGGATGATTCTGAATATCACTGTCAGCCGCCATGGCAAATGAAGCCATTCCAGCCGTAACTATCGTTGCTACAATTGTAGCTACATACTTGTTTAACATTTTCATATTGCTACCTCACATTGAAATTGAAACTAAATACTCGTTTTTCTGTACCGGTTCTATGTTTGCTTAAGCCTGCGCCGGTTTAAATCGGGTCATTCTGGATCGGCGTATCCGAATTCAGCCTTGCTCGCTGAAATGAAGCGTTCAGCGAATCCTGCAAAGGGTTTAGCAGAAATCGTTCACTAATCATTGCCTCTGTGCGTTTATTAGCACGATTCAGATATTCGATTGCCAGATTCAAATCATTTAGAGCCTGGCCTATTTCCTCCGCGCTATATTGAGGAGTTACTTCAGCCACTTCCTGCGGTGGTGGAGACTGTTGCCCCTGATCCGTCAGGGAAGAGCTGATCATGATGATAAACACTGATGCTGCCACCGAAACACCCACTCGCAAAAACACAGGGATAGTATTGATCAACTCCGATAACTGAGCGAAGAAAGAATTACGTCGGGGCTCGGAGGAATTGTAAGCCGTATTGGACAGCCTATGAATCGGCTCCAGCACGGATTCCTCACAATCCACCATTGGTAGTTCCAGCACGGCATCCTGAACTGTTTGGGCAAATTGAAACTCTCTGGAGCAATCCGCACAGTCATGCACATGGGACGTGAAAACCCCACGCTGAGCTTCGTTCAGATCGCCATCGAGATAGCTATCAATCTGTAGTTGCACAAAATAACACTGTGAATCGCTACTATTTGTCATTGCCTATACCTATAACCCAAACCAAAAAATTCTGTTTATATCGCTTTTTGTTCTGCACTACTGAACTGCTGTTCGAACATGTCTCGTAGTCCTTCACAATCACGCAGTTTTCTTCTGGCGCGATGCAGGTAAACCTTTACCTGACTTTCGCTGATATCCAAACTGCTCTGGATATCCGCATAACTTAATCCCTGTATGTCGCGCATAATAATTATGCTTCTAAAAGGATCATCTAGGGACTTGATGGCCTGCTGTAATCGACTCTTGAATACCTGCTGGTCGATTTCATCTTCATCGCTGTCAGTACCAAGCTGCTCTTCCACTTCTGCGTGCTGATCAACATTGTCCTGTAGCAGCTTCTTCTTGCGGACATGATCGATTACCGCGTTATGGGCCACCCTCATTAGCCAGCCGCCTAGCTTGTTGTGATCGATCTTCTGCCAGTTCTGCCAAAGCTTGATGAATACTTCCTGAGTGACATCTTCCGCATCTTCCTTGGCGCGCAGGCTATAGTGGGCTAAGGAGTAAACCCTCTGTCGGTGCTGATCTATGGCCTGTCGGTATTCTTTCTGCATTTGCTTATAAAGACGCAGGTGTGTGGGAAAGGTTACAGTAGATCAAATATTCTTTGGGTAACAGCCTGCAAACCCTGAATATCAACGGATTAGAAGGTTGTTTCATCTCAATTCCACCTGTTTACAGCCGCTTCATTGATATAATGCGGCCGCTGAATCCAACAACTTTAGACCTACCCCGTAGGCGACCATCAAACATGCGGACTTTCACACTTGTTTCAGTGCTAATAATGGCGTTTATCGCCGGATATGCGGCTGCCTCAGAGGAAACTCTGGTTTTAGGGGATGGCGTATCACTGAAAGTGCTGTACTTCGCTCCGAAAGACACACCGCGAGCACCGCCACTTGCCTTGTTGATCTCGGGTGGGTCCAGCAACGAATTCATGGCCAGAGCTCAATTCTGGTTCGGCAAGGAGTTTGTCGATCGCGGCTGGGCCGTCGCTGTACCTATATCTCCAGATGGGCAACGGTTTTCCGAGCTCAGTTCGGGTGTTTTCACTCCACTCATCGATTATTTACATCAGTCCCATAGGTTAAGAGATGGAAAACCCTTGTTAGTAGGCATCTCCAGCGGTGGCAGCGCCGCACTGGAAATAGCACTGAATAGTCCACAGGAATTTCGTGGAGTCGTAGCCACCCCGGGCAGGATCAAGCCCATATCTGGGCGAAGCTCCCTACTGGGACTTCCGGTCTATCTCAGGATTGGAGAGAAAGATGATTTTCTCTGGAATCGGAGCATGGATGAACAGGTAGAAATCATGCGCACGGCGGGCGCACTGGTTGATGCCCAATTGGTGCCGGATGCCAGACACATATTCAGCCTGGACTGGGAAGCTCTGGAAAGCTGGCTGGAACAAACCCGGTAGCAGCAATCTGCAAACTATCCTGAAACCAATTCTGAAACTGATGACAAAAAAGCTCAGCTGACTGATGTCACCGGGTTCTAGATATTCCTATTGGGAGCACGGGAATCAGAATCTGTCTTCTTCTACCCAGTAATTACTCACCACACCATTTTCGAACTCGACAGACAGGGTTTCTGTTCTTTCTTCCTCTACATCTACAGAAAAAACCAGAAATAGACCTACCTCGGTGTCTTTCTCAGACCTGTTGCGATATTTCCAAATCTCAGTGCCATCGGCATAGTTAAGTTTGGTAATCGGGTCGCCGAAGGTAGTTGCCACCCAGTTCTGATCACTGCTGCCAAGCTCCAATCTGGCCAGGTCTCCCTCATTCCACGAAGACGTCAAGGGTCGTGAATCGGAATCCACAGTCACCAGACACCCCGCCAAAACTATACTCATTGCCAACAGAAATAGCTTTTTAATCATTCTCATTCCCCGCGTTGATTAATCATATGAACTTGCAAGCTTGACCCATGGTCTATTCAATCATTCTATCTAAAACTACTAAATCGCCACCAATCTAAAGATTTGACGTTACGGTGACGAAAAAGTTACAAGTTTCGGATAAACTGTCTTTAATCTTATCGTTAATAAAGCGCCAAGATGAACCGAAGCTGAACCTCTTGGGCCGGCAGCGATGAATAGATAGCAGCAACAACAAGCAGTGATTTTTATTAGCAAACCCGATACCGGAATCAAAAATGTCCCGCCTTAATAACTATTTCCCACTGTGGGCGATTCTTGTTTCCATATTAGCTTTCTATTTCAACGAGCAATTTGCATCTCTCGATGCCCTTATCGTGCCTCTGCTCGCCACCGTCATGTTCATGATGGGCCTAACCTTAAGCAAAGACGATTTCCAGCGCATCGCCAAAAATCCCAAAGCCATTTTCATCGGTGTACTGCTGCAATTTCTGCTGATGCCTCTGCTGGCCTTAACCCTGGCCAAGATGTTGCAACTTTCCAACCAACTCACCATCGGCATGGTGTTGGTCGGCAGTTGCGCTGGCGGCACAGCCTCGAATGTAATGTGTTTTTTGGCCAAAGGAGATGTCGCGCTATCTATAGGCATGACCATGACATCAACATTGATAGGAGTGGTAGCCACACCACTACTGTGCAGCTTCTATCTATCAGAAACAGTCGACGTCGACACAGTTGCGCTGCTCTTCAGTATTCTGCAAATGGTTTTTGTGCCGGTTGTATTGGGCTTTGCTGCCAATCATTTTTTCCATCAACAGGTTGAGAAAATAGAGTCGGCGCTTCCCAGCGCCTCCATTGTGATTATTTTGCTTATTATTGGCATCGTAGTCTCGCTAAATTCCGGACGAATGCTTGATGTAGGACTGTTAACCCTGGTGGCTGTAATTCTGCACAATCTGAGCGGTATCGCCTCCGGCTTCTACGTTAGCCGGCTAATGGGGCTGGATGTCAGGCAGAGCCAGACCATCGCCATAGAGGTTGGCATGCAAAATTCCGGGCTAGGTGTCGCACTGGCACTGCAATTCTTTTCTGCTACCGCTGCATTACCAGCTGCCCTGTTCAGTGTATGGCACAATATCAGCGGATCTGTGCTTGCATCGATCTGGGGAAAAAACCGCAGCTCACTGGAATATCTGTTGCGTGACGAAAAAGAAGAAGACTGGCGCTCGTCGCGCAGAAATAATCCCAAAGACGAAAGCTAAGTAGTTTTATAACAACTGTTTTAGTATTTACAAAAATATATTCTGCAGAATGATCTCTTATGCTTGACATTAATTTGCAAGGGCATACAATTCGCGCATCAAAAAATTACGTGTGCGAAGACAATGAACACTTACTCTACCTACAACATCATGCTAACTGCTGCGGCCTCTTCCGGCCATCAGTTCTGTACGCGTGTGCTAAAGAACTGGGAGAAAAACCTGGGGTGACTTTCTGAAGAATAAGCTATTGAGCTTCAATACAAAGAAAAGACCTCTACGTTTAGAAACCTAGAGGTCTTTTTTTTACCTAAATTTTAATTAATGCTTGCTGTCTATTAGCAGGCATTGGGGAACTATCGTGCATAAAAAACTGCACAGAAACATAAATCTTATCTATGGTCTGGCCTTCTTTCACAGCTTTATGATCATCGTGCCGGTAATCGTGCCTTTCTTTCTTTCGAAAGGGCTTAGTCTCGCCGATATTTTTTATCTGCAAGCAATCTACGCCAGCACTATCGTCATACTGGAAGCTCCATCCGGATATTTCGCAGATCTTTTTGGCCGAAGAACAGCCTTGCTTATAGGCAGTGTTGCTCACGGATTAGGATATCTGTATCTGAATTTTACGGACGACCTTTCCTCACTAATAGTTTTTGAAATAATTGTTGGCGTTGCCGCCAGCTTGATGTCAGGCGCTGATCTCGCTCTGCTATACGACACTCAAAATACTTTGAGAGAAGAAGGCAGTGGCGATGACGGTAAAGGTATCGCACACCTTGGCTTTGTCAAAAGCGGAGCTGAAGGTCTGGGGGCATTACTTGGTGGCGCTCTAGCACTGTGGTCATTCGACCTGTTGGTGTTCTTTCAGGCAATAGCCGCATGGATGTGTCTGATTCTCGCCCTCAGGGTGGTTGAACCTGTCATTAAGAAGGAACGAGAAGGTAAAGACCATCTTGGCATCGGAAGGATTCTCAAGCACATGCTGCAGGGTGATCCAATACTGAGAAAAGTTGTAATCGCTATTCCGCTCTACAACCTTGCCACTTTTCACGTAGCCTGGTTGATGCAGCCGTACTGGGAATCACAGGGTATATCTCTGTCCATGTTCGGTGTGCTTTGGTTTAGCCAAAGTGTGGTGGTGGCATTTGCCAGCAAGTTTGGTTTTGAAATCGAACGACGCTATGGCGCAGCTTTTGCGCTCGGTTTGATGGGTGTATTGCCAATACTGGGCCACTTCGGATTGGCATGGCTGCAAGGGTGGGCCGGCATAGCACTGGGACTATTGCTATTCGCCAGTCGAGGCCTCAATCAGATAATTCTGGTTAACGCCCTTAACAGGAGAGTGCCCAGTAAGTTTCGGGCGACTGCAAATTCATTTACCAGCTTTCTGTTTCGACTATCATTTATTGCCACCGGTCCGCTGGTGGGATACGTGGCAGAAGCAAAAGGGCTAGAGACAGCTCTAAGCCTGCTTGGACTGTCATCAATAGCACTGTTTGTGTTGGTAATGCTGCCACTGATCCAAAGTGTAAAAGCACCCGCGGCGAACAGCTGTGTTAATTGACCCAGTAACCTAATCAACCCTCCCCACTAGGGGGTAATCGCCTACACAACCCCACCCGTATGTGATTACCCTCATTTTTTTGCTCACTCTGCTCTTCTGACAACAAAAATGCACCATATCAGGTCACTTTTACGCCACAACCCTGACGGCAGCATCAAGTGCGGTTATCTACAGCTTTGCTAATGGAGCTTTATAAATGGTCGTGGTAAAGTTTTGTTTCTATGCAGGTATTGCTGCTTGATATAACTCAGCGTCCAATAGCGATCAACATGTTCCGCAACGCAACAAACAATAGTGGAGATTAAGAAATGAAACTTATTACCGCCATAATCAAACCCTTCAAATCGGATGATGTT
>Ga0315321_10000393_pt1 | contig 31630 bp, 23 predicted proteins | sample M180m21515metaG_FD_203464 | JGI IMG/M metagenome (GOLD analysis project Ga0315321, IMG submission 203464) | Ammonia-oxidizing marine archaeal communities from Monterey Bay, California, United States - M1 80m 21515 | ecosystem: Environmental > Aquatic > Marine > Intertidal zone | place: USA... | reverse complement strand
GGGCGGTCAAGTCCGCGATCATCGTTTGGAAGTTCAGAAGTGCTTCCAGACGGCCCTGTGCAATCTCAGCTTGATAAGGCGTGTACTGCGTGTACCAACCGGGATTTTCCAGTACGTTCCGCAAAATCACCGGTGGTGTCACTGTCCCCGTGTAGCCCATGCCGATGCAGGAACGGTACACCTTGTTTTTGGATGCGATGGTTGCAAGACCGTTGAGGAACTCATGCTCGCCACGCGGGTTTGGGATGTCCATGTCCCGATCAAGTTGGATGTCCCTAGGGATGGTGGCGTCGGTGAGCTCATCCAGACTGGCAAAACCAAGTGTGCCAAGCATGCTTTCGATGTCCGCATCCGTAGGCCCTAGATGTCGTCCTGCGAACGCGTCAGCGTAGTCGAGAACCGATCGTTCATTATTTGCTTGATTACCGCCAGCATGGGTGCGGCTAGCCAACTCGGAGGCTGGTTGAGTCATGACTTCGTTGCTCATTTGTGTCTTGCGCGATGGTGTCGCTCACAACCCGTTTCACTTGGTTGGGAGCCCTTCACACCCTTGGGTTACATCGTGTCGGGAATTTTCATGTCCAGCCTCTGTGTCAGATCAATCCTTGCGGTGACGTGCTCGTTGAGACACTGAGCCTCGTTGAGACACTGTCGCCCCCGCTGAGATTTATGATCCCGCTGTCGTTTGGCAGTTGGGAACAGTCCCGTAAGCGGAACGACCCTGGCCTGACATCCTTCAGCACAGCTGCCTGACGGAACAGTAACCACAAAACGCACACGTTCAGAAACTGAGCATCTGTAGCATTTGACCGACAATTCCCATATTAGGTGAGATCAGAGAGCAAGTCATTGGGCTAAAGTGCAATTTTTGGCCTGTGCGGTCGATCTGTCCCGTGGGTGTTTGTGAAGGCGTAACGGTTGGGCTGACCCGTGGACGGCAGAGAGTCCGGATCCGCCAATATCGGTTGTGATTGGCCAGTTGCCTTGGGAAGGGCAGCTCTGGTTGACCAAAAGGCCAATGGGAGGGTGCTAAAATACCTGCTACAGCTGCTGCTTATGGGGGATGGAACGTTTCATCCTGTACAATGTTGATTGAGTCATCCGGACCGCTTCCTAGTTTCAGCCCCAGCAAAGATTGCCCCCGCCGTGACAACCAACTTGACGGATCGCGTTCTTCGAGCGATTTCTCAGTGCAGCGGGATGCTGTTGCCTGTGACTGTGCTTTCCTATGTCCTTTTTCCGTTGGCAGGGAATGCGGCGGATCCGACCGAACCTGCGGTCGATTTTGCCCGCGAAGTTTTGCCCGTGCTATCGGATAAGTGCTTCGTGTGTCACGGACCCGACAGCCATGACGATACAGACCTGAGGTTAGACTCATTTGCGGCGGCGACCTCCGACCGTGGTGGCTACAGGGCTATTGATCCTGACGCACTGGATGAGAGCGAATTAGTGGATCGGATCTTTTCTGATGATGATCCGATGCCACCAGTCGACGCTGAAAGACAATTGACGGACGGAGAGCGGCAGATTTTGAAGCGTTGGATCAAACAAGGTGGTAAGTACGCTCGCCATTGGGCATTTGTGAAACCACAGAAACATCTCCCATTTGATGATGCAACGGCAGCAATTGATCAAATGTTGGGTATGCGCCTTGAAAAACAGGGGCTGGATTTCGCGTCCGCAGCACCGCCGGAGGTGCTCGCACGCCGTGTGGCACTCGTCTTGACTGGTCTTCCGCCCTCCCCGGAAATCCGCGAGCAGTTCCTGGCGAATCCAACACAGGATTCTTACGAGATTTTTGTGGATCGGTTACTTGCTGATTCGAAATACGGCGAGCATCAGGCGCGCTACTGGCTGGATGCAGTTCGGTACGGCGATACCCATGGACTGCACCTCGATAACAAGCGAGGCATCTATCCGTACCGGGATTGGGTCGTACGAGCGATGAATCAGAATCTGCCCATCGATGATTTCTTTACATGGCAGATGGCCGGAGACCTATTGGACCGACCCAATCTAGAGCAGCGTGTGGCGACGGGATACGTGCGTTTAAACCCAACTACGGGTGAGGGTGGTGCTATCCCTGACGAATTCCAAATGAAGAACAACTTCGACCGAGTTGAAACATTGGGTACTGTCTTTCTCGGGATGTCATTGACCTGTGCAAGGTGCCATACGCACAAATATGATCCCATTCCGCAGTCAGAGTACTACCAACTACTTGCGTTTTTCAACAACACGGCTGAGCCGTCCATGGATCGCAACGCATACGAGTATGGGCCGACTGTCAAAGTGCCGCAGGACCAACCTGCGTGGCGGCGTTGGCTGGAAATGCAAAAGCAGGCGAACGAATTGATCGCGACGGCAAAATTGACGGATCAGGATCAAAAGGCGTTAATTGAATTTGCTGGGTCGAGAGTTGGTTGGATGACCGGAAATTGGAAAGTCACCAAACTGCTTCCTCGAACGCAGAACGCGGTTCCAGCCAAGGATGATGCAAAGGCGGGGTGGTCAGCACTGAAGGGCTTTCCCGGTGCGTTGGTTGGGCGAGCCGCCCGTGGCAAAACGCCGAATGCGAATCAGCGGGTGTTTGTAACCTGTGAATTGACGGTGCCACAAAATCAGACGATTCACTTAACGTTCGGTGGTGGTGTGGGGTCGCACGTCATGCTGGATCAAAATGAGGTGCCCGTTTTTGAGAAGAAAACGGATGCCAATGCGGTGGTCCCGCTCAAATTGAATGCCGGTAAGCACACGGTGACCGTTGCGATCACGGGTTCTGAAGGGAATTCCGAATTGCGTGTGCAACTTGATAACCTCTGGGATGCCCTCGGCAAAGGAAAAAACTGGGGCAGTTGCCAGCAGGCCGATCAACTGCGGATGCTGGCCAGCGAATCAAGCCCCTTGGCGTTTCGTCTGGATGATCAAGCGAAACAGCTTGCGGTTGATTTGGTAGAGGCCGAGGCTAAATTCACAACCACCCTAGTGGCCAAGGAATTGCCCTCCCCTCGAGAGACGTTTGTACTCAGAAGAGGTGAATATGATCTGCCCATCGGCGAGGCGGTCGAACCCGGAACATTAACGGTGATGGGGACTCTTCCGGAAGATGCACCTAAGAATCGAATGGGGCTTGCAAAATGGTTGACGTCTGACGAACATCCGCTTGTTGCGAGAGTGTTTATCAACCGCGTTTGGCAGCGGACGTTTGGGCATGCTTTGGTGAGGACCCCCGAAGATTTTGGTTTGCAAGGTGAGCAGCCGACACATCCTGAATTGCTGGACTGGCTGGCTGTTGATTTTCAGGAAACTGACTGGGACTTAAAGAGTTTGCTGCGAGCCATGGTCATGACCAAAGCGTTTCGACAGTCATCGGCGTGGCGCAACGACATCGATGACCCCGAGAATCGATTGTTCGCAAGAGCATCCAGTTATCGTTTGGATGCCGAGGTGCTTCGCGATATCGGGTTGTGGGCTAGCGGCCTGCTTGATGGGCATATGGGGGGCGAAGGTGTTAAACCCTACCAACCCGCCGGAATGTGGTTGGCGTTAGCTCACCCGGGAAGCAATACGAAAAATTATGTGCGGGATCAAGGAACGCCGCTGTATCGACGCAGTTTGTACGTGTATTGGAAGAGAACCAGTCCACACCCCATGATGACGCTCTTTGACGCGCCCGATCGTGAATCCAGTTGTGTGCGGCGATCGCGTACCAACACGCCCCTGCAATCACTTGGCATGCTGAATGAAACACAGCGGGTCGAGATGGGCCGTGGGTTGGCGGCTCTGGTGCTCGGGGCGGCGGAAACAGAGTCCGATCGGATCAACTACTTATTCCAATTGCTGACATGTCGTGAGGCTGGCGAGTTGGAACAAAAGGCCTGTGTGACACTCATCAAGCAACTTCGCAAACGATACGCTCAGAATCCTGATGATGCAGATCGGTTGCTTGCGATAGGGGAAGCAAAAATTCCCGGGGACCACTCGCCAGTTGAACTGGCGGTGTGGGCGCAGTTGGCGACCACCGTGTTGGCCAGCGACGTTGCGATTCTGTTGTATTGATGATGGAAGTGAATAGTGTGGCGGGCATGGTCCACATAATGGCCGGCCGGTGAGTGTTTGATTTTACAACTCTCGTAGGCAGGCGACTTTGTCGATGTCTGCCGTGTTTTGTTAGTGCTGCAGTGGCTCGGGTAAGCGTCCTGCACCAAAATGACCGTTGCATTAGGGCGTGAGGGAGGCTGTTTCGACGCGGCGTTGGTTCAATTGTTGGCGGTTTTGTGACGCTGGCGGTTTTGTGGCGCCGGGGGGGTGGGTGGCAAGGGCTTGGGAACGCACGACATGGGAGAACGAGTAGCGTAGGTGAGGGTGCCAAAGTCGCGGTAATGCGGCTCTGTAATTGACACCTCATGGGAGCCTGATTCGCGTTTTTGACGCTGCCGGGGCTCGTTTTGAAAGGTGGGCATCGCAATCAGCTGCGGAAAGTGCAACCATTTCAGGTGAAAAGGGATGTTTTTCAGAAAAGTTGGTAAGGAACGCGAAGTTTTGGCTCAGGAATGATTGAAGAGAGTCATGATCCTCGAAGTTCGTCCCAAAACAATCGGGCAAGAAGCATGCAACAGGCTAGTGATCCACGGTGTCCCAGATGCCAAGTACTGATTGGGACCGATGCTCCGCACGGTTTGTGTCCCAAATGTGTGTTGGATGCGGTCGTCAAGACTGGAACGAAAGCGCAGTCCTCCGCGACGTCCTATCCGAGCGTTGATGAGGTGGCCAAAGCATTTCCTGAGCTGGAAATAATCGAAGTGCTTGGCGTTGGTGGGATGGGGGTCGTGTACAAAGCTCGTCAGACGAAACTTGGCCGCTTTGTTGCGTTGAAGTTACTTTCCTCTGAGTTGGCAGAGTATTCCGTCTTCGTGGAACGTTTCAATCGTGAAGGACGGGTGTTGGCCCAACTGAACCACCCCCACATCGTGAATGTGTTTGATTTCGGATCCCGCGAGGATTTCCTGTATTTACTGATGGAGTTTGTTGATGGAGTGAATCTGCGGGAGGCAATGCAGGCGGGGAAGATCGCTGCTGAGGACTGTTTGGTGTTGGTGCAGGATATTTGTTCAGCCTTGCAATTTGCCCATGAAAAAGGTGTGCTTCATCGTGATATCAAACCTGAAAACGTCTTGCTTGACCACGATGGTCGAGTGAAACTCGCCGACTTTGGGATCGCAAAACTGGTTTCGAGTGAATCAAGCGAACATGTTTCGTTAACAAAGCATGGTGCGGTCTTGGGAACGCTTCACTACATGGCTCCGGAACAGTTGGAGGCTCCACGAAGCATTGATCATCGTGCTGACATATATTCGCTGGGAGTTGTGTTTTATGAGTTGTTGACTGGTGAATTGCCGCTGGGCCGATTTCCATCTCCCTCGGATGCATCGAATACTGATCCAAGGTTGGACAAGGTTGTACTTCGCGCGTTAGAAAAAAGACGTGATCGCCGGTATCAAACTGTCGAAGAAGTGAAGACAGACGTCGAGTCACTCAAACCCACGCCCGAGGATAATCTGCAAGCTAAGACGGTTGATCTGGCTGCCACGATCGCGGCTCAGGGAGGTCGCTCGAAAAGAGGGGGCTGGTTCAGCTTAGCGACGGTATCGGCAATATTGACGGGAGGCAGTCTGTTGGTCGGTATTGCGCTGGTGTTGATCGTGAATGCCCAAGTGAGTCTGTCACCAAACGGAGATCGCCTAGCCCTTTCAGGGATTGCCGTTCTGGTTGCGTTACCCGCGTTACCCGCAGTACTGGGCGCGGTGTGTGGGCTGATCGCCTTATTCGACCGCAAGGCAACACACTTCGGTAGATCGCTTTTTGCTGTGTTGTTGTGGCCTGTGCTTCTTGTGGTTGGGGGACTTGCTTTCATTGCTGTTCACAGAGGTGGACTAACAGGCGGTGTTGGTGTGGGCGACGACACCTTGGGCATTTTCCCTGCGGAAACTTTTCCGGACATAGACTCCGTAGTCAAGTCTTTCGGTCCTAATTCTGTTGATTATGTTTCTTCAGCTCTGTTTGAAGTTGATCTCGGTAATGGCAAAGTTGAATTGAACGTATGGCAGGCGCCAAACGTTGATTTATTTAAGTCACCGCGGGAGGGGCAACGTGATTTACAAAATCATCGAGTCACTAGGTTGGAGTATGAGCAAATGAGAGGACAGTGTGTGGTGGATTTTCAAAAAAGAGCATCAGCGGTTCTGCATGTTGATCCAGCGAGTGGGATTCTTGGGAAGATGTCTGGCCGGCACACGCAATCAAAGATTGGCAATATTGAACGGCAGAAGGTTTACACTGAGTTTTCAAGTTGGCAATGGGAGCGGGCTTTCCCTATCTTCAATAACGCGCAACTTAATGAGTTTTTCCAACGGACCCAACAAGCTCCACCTCTAGAAATCGATTTTGACACCCACTTGGCTGTGGTGGTTGTCAGTTATGGAACCCAAGCGACGGCCCCCATGGTCGATCAAGTCAGGTGCGAGGAAATTCCAGCGCAGCTGACGATGGGAGCCGGAACACAGAAACGAATTTGGATCGATTTTGACATCCCAACGCGGTGGCCAGATGAAGCTCTCTCAATTGACGAATCAGGCAGGGCTTCTGGCCGTTTTTCGCTCATCTCGTTTCAGAAACCTGACAGCTTTGAAAGTTTGAATATCAGATTCAGAAGCCTAGTTCACTCGGACTAAGAGCGAGGCAGATGCTTGTAGGCAGTTCGCTACGGTTATGATTGGATTGTACAAGTTTACGGTTAGGACAACGATGGAGTGAAAGTGAAACTTTGAGTAATCAACACGACAGTCATGAGAGAAAACGCCCGAAAGGAGCATTCTGTACCACACAGTGGACCCTTGTGATGCAGGCTAAAGAGGCAAGCGTTGAGGCTCGTGACGCTCTGGGAACTCTGTGCGAAGTTTATTGGAATCCCGTTTTTGAGTTCGTGCGCCGCGAGGGACGGACGTCGGAAGAGAGCCAGGAACTTACTCAGGAATTCTTTAAACGGATATTAGAGGGTGGCTTGGGGAACGTCAGGCCCGACAAAAGTCGATTTCGGTCTTACCTGCTCGGAGCAGTCAAGCACTTCCTTGCCGATGCAAAGCGTGATCAGGCAACAATTAGACGCGGGGGAGCCGTTGAAATACACTCGATTGAATCGAGTGGGTCCGGCACGTCTCCTGGGTTACAGATCGCTGATCCCGCACAGCCTGACGCCGATGCGTTGTTCGATCGAGCTTGGGCGCTCGCATTGATCGAGCGTGGCCTGCTTCAGGTCCAGTTGTACTACGAGAAATTGGGGAAAACAGAGCAGTTCGATGTTTTGAAACCATGGTTAATGGGCAACTCAACGGAATTGTCGGTGGCTTCCGCCGCCGTCCAGCTTGCTCTCTCACCGAACGCTGTGACGGTCGCGATTCATCGGTTGAGGAAGAATTTTCGCATGGCTATTCAGGAAGAGTTGTCAGTGACGCTTACGAATTCTGATGACCTGGATGAGGAACTTACTTACCTCATTAGAGTCTTATCTTGAACAGTCGAGCGAGTCTTGGTTGGTAACTAGATTCACAAAACAGCATGTGGATGCGTCACAGGGGTCGTGAGAGCTTTGATGAGGCAGAAATAGCTGCGGAGGATGTTTTGTGGCCACGTTTTGACATGACGCTGGATGGGGGTGCCTCGTTAGATGGTTGCAAAAGCCCCTGTTCTGGTCTACACCGGGTGAAGCGATGCACATCGACGTGATGATCGGAATCACCATCGAGACGCGGGCACGCGGGCCTCGTGGGGCGGGTGGAAAAAGAATCAGCCTGCTCCCCCCGCCATCGTTCTGGTTGATTTACAATGCGGACCCCAACCGCCTCGTTCGGTTTGTGATTCGCTCAACTCTGGTGTCTGTTTCAGGTTGCGAATTTTCACTCCCTTTCCCTCCGCGTTGCTCGGCTTGAATCATGAAAAATACCATCGGTTTCCTTTCACTCATTTGTTGTGGGGTTTTGAGTGGTTTTGTTTCGATTCCCGAGGTAATGGCTGTTGAATCGTGGACTCGTTTTCATGGGTCGAAGGGACAAGGTGTGTCCGATGACACGCTCTTACCAGTGGCTTGGACTGAGGCGGATTATGCCTGGACTCGCGAGCTCGGATCGCGGGATGTTGGTTCGCCCGTTGTTTACGGTGGAAAGGTGTTTTATATGCTCTCTTTTCCTGCTGAGAATCGAATAGGCGTACAGTCCGTGGATCTCAAAAGCGGAGAGCTGCGATGGACTCAAAAGTTCGATCAGCCCTCGCATCATCTACACAAGCGAAACACGTTTGCGTCCAGTACCCCGTTTGTCGATGGGGAATTTGTCTTTGTCGCTTGGTCGGAACCAGAGCACACCTACCTTAAATGCTTCGATCATGATGGCGTCGAAGTTTGGTCTCGTGATTTCGGCAGTTGGCAATCCCAACATGGTTTTGGGACATCTCCGGTGGTTTATGGCGACTCCGTTGTATTGTTCAACTCGCAGCAGGCAGACCAACTCAAACCAGGGCAAACCGCTGGAGCTAGCCGTATGATCTCCGTGGACAGAAAGACGGGGGCAACCCAATGGGAAACTGGCTTGGCAACCACGCGGTCCTGTTATGGAGTGCCCGCAAAGTTCGTGCATCAAGGAGCTGCGCAGATTATTGATGCGAACACTGGCAATGGAATGTTTGGCCTCGATGCAAAGACTGGTGAGATGTTGTGGAATCTGAAAGTCTTTGAGATGAGGTGTTGCACCACTCCTGTGATCGTCGGTGACTTGGCGATTGCATCCAGCGGAAGCGGTGGGGGTGGCAATCATCTTGTTGCTGTGCGAATTCCGAAAATTCGTGGTGACCAGCCAGTGCAAGTTTATCGACTGGATCGCGGCGCACCCTACGTGCCCACGCCTGTCGTGAAAGGGAATCGTTTGTTCATGGTTGACGATAAAGGCATAGCCAGTTGCGTCGCTGCGGATTCCGGTGATGTGGTTTGGTCAAAGCGGGTTGGTGGTAATTTTAGTGCGTCACCCGTTGTGTTCGGCAATCGACTGCTGTTGATCAATCTGGACGGTGAAGCAACGGTTTTGAACGTTGGCGACGAATACAGACAATTGTCAAAATTCGCTTTGGGGGGGCCGGTCGGGGCTACGCCCGCGGTTGTCGATGGGTGCCTGCTGTTACGTGTGGGTGAGCGACTGGTTTGTCTGAGGGGCAAGGGAATCTAATCATTTGTTAAAACTGAATCAGCGAACGATTCGGTTTGCTGCGATCGAATACGGCTCAAAAAAAGTTTTGCGAGGATGCGCGTTTGCATTCGAGCGGAACATACAAAATGGATAACGGATGAGTAAGAAACAGTCTGTCGGTATGAATCGAATTGCGCGTTATTTCCTCGCGGGGCTCTTCGCGATCCTTCCGCTGCTCATTACCGTCATTGCAGTTACATGGACGCTGGGTTTTCTCGGACAGTTGGTTGGCCCCGATACGTTCCTTGGGAACCAACTCAGTAAGATAGGGCTTAATTTTGTAACGAGCCCTATCGTTGCCTACGCGATTGGTTGGATCGGAATTTGCATCGGAACCCTTGTCCTTGGTTTCTTGGTCGAGTCAGGGATGCGCGGCCTGTTCTCGAAGGTGACAGCAGCAATCGCTAAACGATTGCCCCTGGTCGGAAAAGTCTATGACACCTCAAAGCAGTTGGTTGACATGATCGACTCCGGCGGTGACGACAAACTCAAGGGCATGGGGGTGGTGTATTGCACCTTTGGAGAAAACGGTGGGGTTGGTGTACTCGCACTCCTGCCGACGCCGGAGGTGATCACAATCAACGACAAGCAGTTTTATGTTGTGCTTGTGCCCCAATCACCTGTTCCAATCGGGGGCGGGTTGCTTTTTATGCCGATGGATGCTGTGGAGCGGGTGGATATGTCGGTTGAGGCACTGATGTCAATTTATGTTTCCATGGGGGTTACAGCTCCCGGTATGATCGAGCAGGCAGATTTGGAAAAGGCGAAAACTATCGTCGCGGCTCAACAGAAGTCTGATGCCGAGCAAGCTGGGGCGGCTGATTCGGGTGACTCTGCAGATAAAAAAGATTAGTTTCCGGGATTGTCCTGCGTTGACTTATTGGGGACGTTTGAGCCCATGGTTTGGGTTCCATAAGCGTCACGCGGCGGCCAGATGGTGCCTGCAGCCAGATGGTGCCTGCAGCCCCGGACTGGAGGGAGTGGCATGACCGCGTAAGTGGATGGCGTTGCAACGCGGCGTGGCGGTCTGGGGGCCATCGTTCCATGGGACGCCTTCATTTCATGGCCTCATGCCTTGCATGGATGCGATAAAATGAATGGCTCTGTAGTGGTCCCGAAATGGTCCGCTGCTGTACTGAGGCTTGTTCCTGCTTCCTACCCGTGCTGAAGGCTGGTGTTCTCGTGATGTTGCAACGATGGCATTGTTTCTGGTGTGTGCTTGCAATAGCAAGCTTGCCGTCAATCTCCGCGCAGGATGGTTCGGTTGCGGAACCTGAGGCTTTGCCCGGTACCCGACTGTTGGCAGAAGTTCTGCCGCTTGACGAGGTGATGGTTGCGGGTATCGATCGCTATGCTCTCAAGGCAATTGACGATGCAGCCCAACGAAGACGTGAACGAAACACCGTTGGCAGTTTTGATGGCGTGGCAGGGTTGGCGGATGTAGAGATGCGTCGCAAACAGTTTGCTGATTCGATAGGTGTTATCGAAAGCCGCTTGGAGGCAGATGGCTTGGAACTGGTTTCGGGTTTGGACGACCGGGGCATCGTCGCTGAAACGGAACAGTTGCAAGTACTTGCCGTGCGATGGAAAGTGCTTGACGGAGTGGATGCGACTGGTTTGTTGCTGAGACCGGTTCAAGGAGACATACTGGCGCGAGTCGTGGCCATACCGGATGCCGATTGGACCCCAGAGATGATCTCGGGCATCGTGCCATCCGAAGACGGGGAGCAACTTGAATCAAAACAGGTTGGGGGCGGCGATGAAACTGGCTCGGGACCCATAGACCGCGGTTCGCGGTCGAACCTCAGTACTTGCAAATCGCACTACGCCATGGCTTTTGCTTCATTGGGTTGCGAAGTCTTGGTTCCGACGTTGATAAGCAGGGGAACTGAATTCAGCCGGAATGACGAAATAGGGCGTTCGACGAACTTGTCTCATCGCGAATTCATTTATCGTCAAGCGTTCGAGATGGGACGGCACGTGATCGGCTATGAAGTGCAGAAGGTACTTGCTGCGGTTGATCAGTTTGAATTGAGGAATCAGGACTCTGATGTGCCGGTCATTGTTGCGGGGGTGAGTGAAGGTGGTTTGCTCGCATTGTACAGTGCGGCATTGGACGCAAGAATTGACGCGGCGATTGTCAGTGGATATTTCGATCAACGTGAAAAGGTCTGGGAAGAGCCGATCTATCGGAATGTCTGGGGGTTGTTGAAGCAGCATGGAGACGCGGAGCTTGCGGCAATGATCGCCCCTCGCAGGTTGTTCATTGAAATGGCCCCTGTGATTCCAGAGGTGAGTGGTCCCGCAGAGGCGCGTCGGAACATAGCGGCTCCCGGTGTGATTCGATCACCGAATATGGATTCGGTGCGGCGGGAAATCGGCCGAGCGCGTGACATGCTGCCCGAGGCAATTGCAGGAAATGCAATCCAGGTGATCGGGGCGGAGGGGGCAGGGAATGTTCCTCTGCAAGCTGACGTGCTGCGTACCTGCCTTGAGGAGGTGTGTTCCGTCGAGTTGAACGAAGCAGAGGAACACGGAGTGCTGACTGATCGACGTGCGACCTTTTCAGCGGATAAGCGTCAGCATTTGCAGGTGCACCAAATGGTGCAGTTCACCCAGGAATTGCTACGAAAAGCTCATCGAGTCCGTGATGCTCGGTTTGCACAGTTGGATCGCTCGTCGGCAAAAGCATTTGATCAATCGGCGCAGGCACAGCGGGACGAAATTCACAAAGAACTATTTGGGCGATTACCCACTCCCAGCATTGATCCGAATCCAAGATCGCGTCTGATCCTGGATGACGAAAAAATGCGTGGTTACGAGATTGTGCTGGACGTCTACGAAGATGTGATTGCTGCGGGAATATTGTTGCTGCCGAAGGCCTTGGCTCCTGGTGAAAATCGGCCTGTTGTCGTTTGTCAGCACGGTCTTGAAGGTGTGCCAATGGACACCATTAGCGGTCCTGAGTCACGTGGTTACCGAGCATACAAATCGTTTGCAGCGGAGCTGTGTCGACGCGGCTTTATCGTCTATTCACCACAGAATCCGTACCGCGGTGGTGATTCGTTTCGCACGCTCCAGCGAAAATCAAATGTACTCGGTCGCTCGTTGTTCAGTTACATCATTCCCCAGCATTTGGTCACGCTCAGATGGCTCAGTGAACTCGATAGTGTCGATCCGGATCGGATTGGATTTTATGGATTGTCCTATGGTGGCAAGACTGCGGTGCGAGTCCCTCCCATGCTTCCGAAAACCGCGGAGGAACCTGGGTATTGTTTGTCGATATGCAGTGCTGACTACAACGACTGGGTTGCAAAGAATGCTTCCGTTGACGCAAAGTTTAGCTACCTGTGGACAGGCGAGTATGAGATTTTTGAGTGGAATATGGCTCACGTTGCGAACTATGCGGAGCTTTCCATTTTGATGACTCCGCGTCCATTCATGGTTGAACGCGGGCACGATGACGGAGTCGGAGTTGATGAGTGGGTTGCATGGGAGTTTGCGAAGGTGCGCCGACACTACAACAAACTTGGGATCGGGGATTTGACCGAAATTGAGTTTTTCAACGGACCTCATACCATCAACGGCAAACAGACGTATGAGTTTCTGCACAGGCACTTGAAATGGCCACGAAAACGTTAATGTGCCTTTGCATCGAAGCGGACTACAAGGTCTCGAGGTCCGCACGCTTCTGCTGGTAGGTTACGTTGAACGCGAGAACCTTTGGGTCCGGCGTGACTCCCCGCTGTAAGCAGACTTTGGAATAGAGGTCTGGCCACCAGTTGTGGTGTTCAGTCAGGCCGAGGTCTTTGTACTCCTGCCAATTGCTTAATACCCGTGACCATGATTTGTCACCATAGTCCATTGCCTCCTTCAGTGAGTTGTAACGGGGAACGTACCAGCGGCGTCCTATTTGTGCGTGCAGAACTTCGTCGGCCCAATCAAAGTCCTGAAACAGTTTGGCTAATGGGTCACCACTGTCGGAGGCGACTTCCCATTCATATCGCTTGCCCGTTTTGGGCATTAATCCTTGTTCAATGAAGAAAAGTACACCGTGTCGTTCGCGCGGGGTCAATTGCGTATTCAGGTTTTTTGACCATGTGAAATTGATCGGGATCTCGGTCCAATCAATATTGTGAGCAGCAAAGCCAACTTCCCCCATCATTGCGTGTCGTGCTTCATCCCACAATTGCCGCGACATCTCCATGTGAAATTCCCATGGTTCTTCCTCGCCCAGGTCGGTGAGGATGGTTGCCATCACTTCTGGTACATCAAGCTCGCGAAGACGCTTGTAATAAATCATCAGGGCCTTGTCGCGGGCGGCGTATTGGTCGTCGTACAAAAACGCTTCGGGGTTGACGCCTGCGTTGTAAGGATCACGGAATCTCTCGTCGCGACACGGTTCGTGTTGGTAGGTTATCTCGTGGGTGGGATACCACGGCGGCGGAGGCGTCGTTTGGGGAGTTTCAGTGCCATCAACAGATCCGGCAGAGCCGATATGCGCAGAAAGGTGATTCTTCCACTTGGCTAGCGTTGACGCGTTCTCTTGGGTGCACAGACACTCGATGCACTTCTTTCCGGTGGTGCAAAGCTCATTGAGTTCGAAAGCCATTAACTTCGAGATGCGGACGGTGGGAGCGTCAGCTAACGGATGGGCAGCTCTTTGAAGACGTTCGCAGGCGGCGATGCACGCAGGAAGCACAACAGCGTAAACACCTGCAAGAAAATGCGCGGTATCGGGGCAGCGGGAAAGTTCGTCAAGGGTGGTCTCCAGAACCGGATCAGGAACCTTGTCCAGCCCCAAGGGGGGTTCTCGCATTTCGCTGACACGGCTTCGAATGGAGGTTACTTGTTCAGCGCATAGGTAGGCATGGTGACTGTAAATGGTTTTCAGTTCGTAAATCGGTTCCCCGGGGATTCTTGCGATGAATGTTTCGTGAACCCGACGTAGGACATAGTGGATGCGTTTCAGGCGTGTAACGCTTTCGTCGAGAGACCATTGCGACTTGGACGCACGGGACATGCCACATAGCCCCGCGAGCGCAGGAAGTCCGCGGTGCGTTTGGTGTTGTTCAATTCCCGTCATCGTATTCCTATTTGGTTTTTGAACCATCTTATCAACCAGCCGGCAATTCTTATCAACCAGCCGGTAACTTCAACTCATTACACGAGCGTCATCACTGACCGCTCATGTGTCCATCAGTCTACGGGGTGTTCCCGCCTTGTGATTGCACAAATCAAGCAGTTTTTTGTACAGGTCAGTCCGGTGCGGGGGTACGGGGAAACTCCAAATATAGGCCGTCTGACTTTCTCAAGCGTCTCTGAGAAACTCTGGCCGCCGGCGTGCAGGATCAGGGGCTGGACTGCCCACCGAGTGGTTCGGTGCAAAAACTTCCGCAATACATGAATCCCGTTGCGGACTCGAGTTGTAATCCCTGCTGCTGGTGGCGTTAGACAAAGCGTGCCTTCATCGAGTGAATGAGTTATATTTGGAAGCTGGGGCTGTTGTTGCTTTCAACCGTGATTTGCGTTCGTGGGTGATTGTTGCATCTCCGCCACTTCTGCCAGATCCCGACTCATTCCCCCCAAAGAGTGTTATGAGAGCTTGTAGCGTTTTTCTGACCCTGTGTTTTTTTACGGCCTCATTTGGAGATGAGAATTGGACGGAATACAGAGGCCCAGCTGGGGATGGACACGCAACTGGTGCCGATTTGCCCGATAAAGTGGATCAGTCAGTGGTTAAGTGGAAAACTGCGATTCACGGCAAGGGTTGGTCTTCTCCCGTGGTGTGGGGAAATCAAGTTTGGTTGACCACGGCGACAGAAGATGGATCAAAAATGTCGGTCCTTTGTATCGATCGCACGACTGGTAATGTGATCCATGATCGTGTCCTCGTTGAAAATGAATCGCCTGCGTTTTGCCATCCGATGAATAGCTACGCGACACCCACACCAGTGATTGAAGACGGCAGAATCTACGTGCATTTCGGAGCTTATCTTACCGCCTGTCTCGATACGGCAACTTGCAAAGAGATATGGAGCCGGCGAGATTTGGCATGCGATCACCACAGGGGGCCAGCATCATCTCCGATTCTGCACGATGGAAAATTGTACGTTGCATACGACGGGTTTGACGTTCAATATGTCGTTGCCTTTGACGCGGAAGATGGATCGACCCTTTGGAAGAAAGATCGTGGCATTGATTACGGGACGGACAACGGTGATCGAATGAAAGCGTATTGCACGGCCCAAGTGATTGAGGTCAACGGGAAAGAACAGTTGATCTATCCCTCAGCAGCGGCCACGATTGCATACGAGCCTGAGTCGGGTGAAAAACTCTGGATCGTGTACCACGCTGGCATGAATGCTTCTGCGAGGCCGCTTTACGAAAAAGGCTTGGTGTTCATTACCAACGGAAGCGGATCAATGGTCGCAGTGCGACCCGAAGGGAAAGGTGATGTTACTGGCACGCATATCAAATGGTCAGACCGTAAAGGAGTTGCGAAGAAATCCTCACAATTGATGGTTGATGGATTGTTCTACATGAATAGCGATGACGGAATCGTGTCTTGCAGAGAACCCGACACAGGTGAGATTGTTTGGCAAAAGAGGGTTACCAAGGAGTTTGCCGCGTCACCGATCTTTGCTGATGGAAAAATCTATCTGTTTGGAACCTCAGGCGAAGTGTTCACGATTCTGCCAGCACGTGAATATAAGCTTCTTCATAAATCGAAACTCGGCGATGGATTCATGGCATCGCCAGCTGTGGTAGGAAATGATTTGATCCTCCGCAGTAAAAGTGATCTCTACTTGATCCGTAAGTGAATCCTGGTTCGATGGGTGACTTGTAAGCTACCGCAGTGAGCGGTGGTGATGAAGCCGCGGTTATCGGCGTTTGGTTGCGGAATGTATCCTCGGTCTTTTGCAATATTGTGTTGACAACCGAGTTGGAAAGAACTACTTTGCGATGCAAAGTACCGCGGCGAACGGGTGTGCATGTCTCATCATAGTTGCCAGCTTTCAACGCCAACCGGGATTTGAAAACGAGATAATGGGGAACCCCTACGAGTCGCCTGACGTCCCGGCGGATAAGCATCCTGATGTAGTTGGGAATCCGGCAGTTTCGCGTAGGCCCCTGTCGTTCTGCCTTCTACTGCTACTGTTTACCTCGACGGTTGTGATGGCAATTATCAACCTGATTCAGGAGGCGTCTGGAAGTGGAGCCAGTCAGACAGTTTCGTCATTGGTTGCTACTTGCATGATTGCGGGGTTCAGTGGCCTCAGTCAGGTGCCCGGTCTCGTTATTGCTGGGTGGCGTTGGAAAGGTAGCTCGAACAGTTTGCTGCCGATGTTGTTTGCCGCGTACATCATTGCTTTGACAGGGGTGGGAGCGTTCACGGTATTCGTGTCGCAGACCGAACCATCGGATTCGATGAACAGTGCCGCCCATATGCATATTTTCTTCTTCCCGGTGATTCACCTTGTGTTGAGCACTGTTCTGTATTTCATAGCGTCTCTATTCACGATGGGCCTGATGGCCTATTCGCGTTACGGAAAGCGAAACGGTGATGTGAAGGGAAGGGGAAAAGGGATTGAGAACGGCGACACAGCCGTGGACTTGGACTTGGACTTGGACTTGGATGATGGATTTTGTGATACGTGAGGTCTCTTGCGTATGAAAACATGGTATTCGTTTTCCACTTTGGATTACCAAATTCTACCCTGTTGAGATATTGATTGATTCAGAGGATTCGATGACACCGCTTCAGGAAATATTCATTCCCATCTTTTGCGTGGGCGCTTTGGTCTCTGCTGTGATGGCGTTGATCGGGGGACGCATGTCAGGGGCTATCGGGCCTTTGATATTGCTCTTAATGAGTGCCTTGGTGTGTTGGTTTGCACTGTTTATGGGGTTAGAAGTTGGATATCAGGTTTGGCAGTCGGGCCCTGATCCTCCTCCTGAGGCATTCAGTGACACAGCTCCGATGGGGGCTCTATTGGCGGGTTGGATTCCTGCTGGTTTTTTCGCCTGCTTCTGGTTTGGGATTTCTTGGTTGATCAAAAAGTTTGTGTGGAAACCCAAGGTAGGTGGTCTGGTGGGTGTCGAGACCAGTGTAGGCTTGTTGGATGCTGAGTTAGTGGAAACCGGAAACGCTTACCAGCCCCCTGCTTCCTGAAACTGTGGCAGCGGAAGTGTTGAAATCAGGCTTCGTAATTGCTTCGATTCCGCTATAGCCTGCTCGATAAAAACTGCGACGTTCCGCAGGGGTGTGATTTGTCGTTCAATGGTTGGGCTTGCAGATTGGGCAAACGGTCAGTGTCTTATCTGGCCTGGCATGCTTTTCATTCACGATGTTTGCAAGGTGAAACATTGATGCAGGCGATTTTGTGAGTTTCGAAGTAAGGCAACCGCTAACAAAAGAACGGCCCACAGGTATGTCCCGTGGACCGTTCGTGATGATTCAAATCAATGCCTTCATGGCGATAGCATCACGGAACGTTGGCGTGGAGACGTCCCGGTGCGTTTAGCCACCGTTAGCATTCAGTGAAAGTTACTTGGCGAACCGATAGATGCTTTCACCGCGACTGCTGTTGGTGAGGTAGTAGACTTCACCTGTCTGATCTTCGCCAAAGGCGAGCACAGCAACACTCTCGGGGACAACTTGCTCATTGCTGATAAGTTTTCCGGTCTTTGCATCGTAATGAAGCGCCCAAATGGAACCCGTCACGTAATCAGCGTACACGTATTTGCCCGTCAACTGGGGAACTCGCGATGAGTTATAGACTCGACCCCCGGTGATTGACTTTCCAATTTGGTGATCGTACTCCCAGATCGGTTCAAGCGGTTTGGAAACATTGGTTGCAGAACCACGGTTGCCAAAAGCGTGGGATCCTTCTCGACCGCTCCATCCGTAATTGCCGCCTTTTTTCACGACAATGACTTCTTCCCATAATTCCTGTCCCACATCTCCAACCCAGAGAGTGCCGTCTTCTTTGTTGAAGGCAATTCGCCAAGGATTCCTGATTCCGTGGGCATAGATCTCGGGGCGTGCACCCTCGACGTCGACAAACGGGTTATCAGCAGGGATGCTGTAGTTCTTGCCATCGGAGGAATGATCCACATCGATGCGCAAAATTGAGCCGAGTAGAGTGCCAAGATTTTGGCCGTTTCCGTGCGGATCATTGCGATCACCGCCATCGCCCAACGCTACATAAAGAAAACCGTCGGGCCCGAATTCGATTGGGCCACCGTTGTGGTTCTGGTACGGTTGCTCGATTTCCATCACTATCATTTCGGATGCAGGATCGGCTTTATTTGGGTCGTCTTTCGAAGCGTTGAATCGTGAAACGATCGATTTTGGCTCGGTCGGGTGCGAGTAGTAGACAAAAAATTGGCCGTTCTTTTTGAAGTTCGGGTGCATGGCCAGACCCAGCAGTCCCTGTTCGTTGGACCCGCGTGTAGAGAAGTCTTTTACTTTGCCGCGAAGGTCCAGAAACAGGCTGGAGTTTTCAACGTCCCGATTGTTGTCAAACGTCCAGATCTCGCCGAACTGAGATGCTGCAAACAGGCGATTGGTGCCATCGTTCGCATAGGTGAGTTCCATCAGACGAAGGGGTCTGACTTTGCCAGCGTCATTGACGGGTTCCCATTGGTCCCATTTCAAATTTGGAAAGGCAATCTCACCTTTCAAATTCAATTTTCCATCGATTGGCTGTGGAACTGTGCCATCGTCGTTAAATTCCCTGAGCTTGATGTTGCGGTAAGCAACTTCGTTGCCGTGGTCCTGCAAACAAATGTGCCCGTTGCCAGCAGTTCCAAAACCATCAAATTTTGCGAACTTACTCTTGGCAATGCGATTTTTCCAATCGGCATTGTTGAGCTTGAAGCGGTAATAACGCACACCATTCATGCAGACTTCACAGTCATCCTTGTTGATTCTTATATACAGTTGATTCCATTCTCCTGCAGGTCTTGTTGCGTCAACAGGCTCTTTGTTCGTTGCCCATTTAGGAACGCTGGGTTGGTGCAATTGATACAACCAACCAGCTTTCTGCGGATCGTGCCCATCAACGTTGTCTTGGACCTGAATTTCCGGACCGGTTCGCCAAGGCGGACCATCACCTTCAACGACATGGAACATCACACCGCTGTTACCGCCTTTGCTGATCTTGTACTCGAGTGATAGTTCAAAAGCGTCGTACTGGCCCGCCGTCATAATGTCACCGGCGCCGCCGGATGAGCGCACCAAAGCACCGTCGACCACCTTCCAGCCGTCAGAAACTTTATCCTTCTTGTAGTTCCGCCATCCGTCCGTTGATTCACCGTCAAACAGCAACGTCCAACCGCTTCGCTTTTCGGATTCTGTGAGTTCGTTTAATGTTTCAGCGAATGCTGAGGGCATCAGCAGCAGTGCCAATGCAAAAGGCATGAGCTTCATGGTTGGGTTCCGGCGATAGGAAAATTGGACAGTGAGAGTGCGGCGGGAGAAGCCTGTGCACTGGACGACTGGAGTTTTTGGGGGGGACAGGGTTTAGGAAAGAACGGGCCTCAGGAGGCCGAGGGAAACGACATTCACGTCGAATTCCTGATATGTCATTATGATTGATATCCAACGGACAGACAACAGTGTGAAGTACGCCCCCTAGGTAGCGAAACTGCCGTGCCCTCTTTCGGGCTGGTACGCACAGATTTGGTGTTAATCCTTGAATGCGTTGATTTGAAACGACAGGTAGACATGAAGTGGTACTCGACCGAATTGTCCAGCATTTCGCCATGTAACGACCGCGAGCGGGGCGGCCGGCGTGGGGAGCTGTTCGTTGGCTGTTTTGCTGAGAAACATGTAATTGAAATGGATGTGGCATGGCATTAAATATACGACTGAATTATGGGCGGGAAGGACTTCAAGTCGAAATTCCATACGGCGTGAGTGCTGAGGTGATCCGAAAACCAACCATGCCTGTGTTGGCTGACCCGGTTGAGGCGATCAAGGACGCATTTGCTTGTCCTGTTGGAGTTTGTGGCGACCAGCCGAGGGTAGGTTCGGGAGAAGTTGAAAATGACTTTTGCTGGGCGAGTGACCGCAAGAGTGCCTGCATCGCTATTTGTGATATTACGCGTCCCGTTCCCAACGGTTTGTTTCTAAGGCCGCTGATTGACATCCTGTTGGACAACGGAATGCCTAAAGAAGCAATTACTGTTCTGGTTGCAACGGGGTTGCATCGTCCTAATGTCGGAGAAGAACTGCAGGAATTGGTGGGGGATGCGTGGGTGATTGAGAATATACGTATCAAGAATCATGATGCTCGCGATGATGCTGAACATGTGTTTGTTGGAAAAACTTCCACACGAGGTACGGTTGTGAAACTTGATCGTTCGTTTGTGCAGGCTGACTTGAAGATCGCTACTGGGTTGGTTGAACCTCATTTCATGGCCGGGTATTCCGGCGGGCGAAAAGTAATCGCTCCTGGCGTGGCGCACGCTGAAACCATCACCACGTTCCACAGTTCACGGTTCATGGCCGATCCAGCCGCGGTGGCTTGTAACATCAAAAATAATCCTTTGCACGAAGAACAGGTTGAAATCGTGGATTTGATTGGGGGAGCGATGGGTTTGAACACGGTGCTTGATGAACACCGTCAATTGTCCTTTGTCAATTTTGGTGAAATCATCACGTCGCATGATCGGGCGATTGAGTTTGTGCGGCAGTATTGTGAAGTAAAGGTGCCGAGAAAGTACAGGACGGTCGTAACCACAGCATCTGGCTATCCACTCGACAAAACTTATTATCAGACCATTAAGGGAATGGTGGGTGCCATGAATATCCTTGAACCAGGTGGTGACTTGATCATTGCGTCTGAGTGCAGTGAGGGGTTCGGATCAAAGGAGTTCGGTGCGTCGCAGCGTCGATTGGTTGACCTCGGTCCCGACGCGTTCCTGCAGCAGTTGTTTGAAAAGTCTCATGCAGACATCGATGAGTGGCAAAGTCAAATGCAGCTGAAACCGATGGCGGTTGGGAAAATTCATCTTTACTGCCCTCAATTGTCTGATGAGCAGTGGGCAATCACCGGTGTCAATCGGATCGTGTCGGTAGAACAGGCGATTAAGGAGAGCGTGCAGCGGCAAGGGGATTCCGCAATTGCCGTGATCCCGGAAGGGCCGTACGTTGAACCATCGGTGGGCGCGATGTCCTGAGCAGCGAGCCCGAGGTGAACGAAGGGAGGGAGTGGCTTTGCAGTTTCAATGAATGTTGGTTGCGTTTGTGTTCCTTGTTCTGACACAAGATGCAATTTACTGATGCAGGGTTTCTGAGATTGTGTGCCATTCCACCTCCTTCACATGGTGTTACAATTTCGAGTTGTTAAATGAAGTTCTTTACTACGGAAGCAACTCTGATGGCAAAAAGTATTGGGTGGAGTTACCACCGCAAGGGCTGAACGTCCTGCACTCGTGCGCAGGAGTTTCTTGCGCCTCGTGATGTGAAAGTGACTGAGGAGATCGACGCCAGAAAAGTGCGATACGGTGACTCAGAAGCGTTGGAATTGCTTGAAGGTAAATCCAGTTTGCTTGTTGCCAAAGGCAAAAAGGTGACCAAGGTGGATTTGCGTAAGGATCGTCCGGAGGATGGTGTTCTCACAGGGATGATGCTTGGTCCAACTGGAAATTTGCGTGCCCCGACTTTGATTGTCGGGAAAAAGGTGGTCGTTGGTTTCAACGAAAATCTCTATGAGGACTTGTTTGGGGGGTGAGTTGAGGCCCGTCCCGGTTCGGTGATTGCAGTCCCCGGCGGGAATTCGTCTGGACTTGCTTCAAGGGGCGACAACGTCAGTTCCAAACTGATTCGTTGCCGACGCCACAAAGCTTCGGCCGACGCTGGAGGCAGCGGAAATCTGGTGGGACGCGGGCGCGGTACTTCACTGTTGGTACGAGTGAATGGTACGAGTGAATGGGGCGGTGGAGATGCACGAGGGTGCTTCAAGATCCTGCATCTGATCGCCCAGTTTTTGTTAGACGGATCGCAATGCAGGATTGTGCGTGCGTGATTTGGCAGGCTCACGCCGGACGGGGTTACTACCGACAGAAGATCAGGGGGCATGTTCAGTCGCTGCGTCTAAATCAACCAAAGTCAGCTACCGCTGTTCTGTGGGACTGCACGGTAAATTGGACCGTCAACCTACACGGCGAAAGCTTCTTTTCTTATGGTGCCGACGTTAGTGATGTCGTGCCATTTGAGAAGCGTTTACGCGAGCGTTTGCAACAGCGTTGTGACGTGGAACTCATTGTTTGATTTTGCGACGAGTACGCAATCCTGAATTGTTTCGGATATGATTATCAGCGACATCGAGTACTGATGAACGGTGATTTGCTTTCACTGAGAGCAAACCACTTTATTGAACCTTGTACTGAAGCGGTGCTGTCTCAATAGAGCTGAGGCAAAGATGTGATGTTGGCAAGAACTCTCAGTCGCAGCTAGCCTCAGTTGGTAGCCCTTCCGCGGCTTCGGAATCCCGGCATGGATTCAGTTACAAGAAGCGGTTGGAACAGGAAGGTACGCGAGAGTGCAAAATGTTTTCCCGTATGTGTTCCGCGTAGGATGCTTTTAGCATGGGGGCATCATCGGAGGGACAGACTGCCGAACGGCATCAATCTCATTTTGTTTGCTTATCGAGCTCGGAGGTATTGGGAAGGCAGCGTTGGAGGGTCATCAGTGCGAATCCGGTTCCATAAGGCTGGTGATAATCATACAGCGGGTAATCCCACCACGATCCGTCTTTTTCCTGTCGATCGATCATTAGCTCGGCAAGCATCGTCTGATAGGGCGCTTGTTGGTCTTCTGGCAGTAACTTCAGGCTTAGACCTGCGTAGTAATGCCCGTAGTAATAGAAATAGCCCGCGACCTGCATCCACGACTCGTGGGGAACAGGACGCTTACGACCGATATCGAGCCAGCCATTTCGAACGTAGAGCCGATAAAGCCAGTTCTTTACCACGTTATCTGTGATCTGCTTATCGCCCCAGTATCTCAATGCACAATTGCAGCATTGCGAACGGCCCAAGGAGCCGCCGGGGCGATTGATGCCTCGCATCGGTTGATACTGCAGGTACTCGCCATACAGGTAGGTGAAGTCCGGTTTTTGTTGACGTAGCAAGGCAGAAATAGCGCGGTTGACCACACGTTCGGGCGGAGCGACTCCAATCTCTTTCGCCTCTGCAAATGCAATCAGTACCGTGCCGTTCACAAAGCTGATAGAGGAGGAGGTGGGTTGGCGTGCTTCGTAACGGAAGTCGTAGTATCCCCAGCCTCCGTCGACTGATGCGTATTTCGTCAGCTTCTCGAACTGTAGCTCAATCAGGTCAGCGATTCTTTTCTGAAGTGTTTTGTCTTCCGCGTGGCGTTTGTGCATTCGGACCAAGGCCTGGATCGAATAGGCGTGGCCCCACACGTTGTAGATTGCATCTCCTGTTGCGCGTCGCAATCGGGGAAGATTTTCAAGGAGCCACTGCTCACCTTGTTCGAGAGCCTTTTTCGCTGCTGGATCAGTTGATGCAGTTTCAATGAGTGCTGAAACACAGAGGGCGGTTGTTGCAGATCGGAATGCGTGGTGTGCGCCCGGGACTGGCGCGTAGATGTTGAGTGCTTTGGTTCGTGTGGGAGATCCCCATGAACCATTTGGGTTTTGATCAGCGATCAAGAAGTCGATTCCTCTCTTAATTGATTTCTCGATGGTCTCACGGCTCAGGGGATCAACCTCTGGCAGGACCGGGCCTTTGCTGAAATCCAGTGGATTGGCCAGGATTCCGGACGCCGCTTCCGGTTCCTTTCCGAAGGATGGGACAGCGATGATCAAACATGCAATCAGGGTTGTTAGTATTCGACTCATATCAGTGAATGCTTGTTTTCGGGCATGAGGTAGACATGGAATTCGCGGCAGTAACGCAAATCGCTGCGGACCAACCGGTTGGCACTGAGGTTCACAAATGGGCAGTGACGTGCCTGATAGCAGCAACGAAAGTCTTGCCTTGCGTTTGCTGCGATAAATCGTGTTAGGACAGCCCGACCTGCCGGACTTGCATCCTGCAAAGGGCGTGTCCATTTGAAATTGCGGCTTTGGTTAGCGATAGGTTTCGACGGTAACCTGGACGCAATGACAGGTTACTTCTTTTTTGCAGGAGTCGTTTCTGCTGGTTGTTCGAAGATTACGTCGCATGCCATCATCGGAGGCAGATTCTGTTTGCCCGCCGAAAAACTGACGACGCAATCGTATTTTGAACCTGCGTAAGGGATAGCTGAAACCGACTTCACGGTTCCGTTGGCTTTGAAGCCAGCTAGCCCCGGCACTTGAATGGTGCATTTGGCCCCGGGCTTTACGACGGGGAGCTTTTGTTGGTCCAGATCCAACCGTACTTGCAGCTTGCCCGGGTTTAGAACGGTTGCAATGACCTGATTACCTGTTACGGTGCTGCCCTTTTTCAGCGGCGATGGTTTATCGCTGAGTTTTCCTCGGGTTAATTTCCCGTGAACGACGATTCCAGCGATGCTCGATGTCAACGCCACCTTCTTGCGTTCAGCTTTCAGTTCTTCATGCTTTTTCTGTGCCTTGATGTGGGCTTCACGCTTTTTGGATATTTCGATTTGTCCGCGAGTAGATGCTACTGCGATGTCTCGGACGGCTTTTGCATGGGCGTGTTCTGCTCGCGTGAACGTAGCGTCTTGTTCAGCGATTGTGCGTGGCAATGTTTGCTTGATGGCTCGGTCTGACGCTATCACCGCGTTCTGGTGCCGGAACTCGGCCGACTCAACCGCACGTTTAGCGCGTTTGAGAACAATTTCTTCCGATTCCTCGGTCAGTTCGTCGGCGTCGTACATCTGCTGAAGTTGCTCTAATTCCTCTTTGGTGTTTTCGAGAGATGCAAGCGAACCTTTGAGTGAGTTTTCCTGCGTCTTGATAGTGCGTTCACGATCGACTTTCACAAAGTTGTTGTAGCTCTGTTGTGCGGATTTCCAAGCCCGCTCAGCTGCACTGCGTTCCAGTTTCTGACTTGCAACAAATTGCTTGTGGTTGAATTCTTGTTCTTCCATGGCGATAGTCGCAAGCCGCATCTCGATCTCCGCGGCTTTCATTTTTTCGGTGATAGGTTCACTGTCAAACCAGACGATGTTTTGACCGGCTTTGATATTTGTGCCGTGCGGAACGAGTCGTTCGATGGTGAAGCTTTCGATTTGTTCGGTGTCTGCACTCACTTCATATGCATTGACCGCCTCGATGACACCGCTGAGCTTTATGGAGGCCGTGCCAGAGTCACTTGCTGAGTCTGGCTCGTCTGCTGCCATTGCGGTGATGGGTGCGGTGATGCTGGCGACGAGAATGAGGGAGGTAAGGCTGAACCGGACGGCGAAAGAACGCATGATTGAGAAACCTGTTGCTGTATCATGAAGTGCGTGAATGACCGAATATTGGATTCCGATTCTAATCACAGGAGGAGCTTGATGTAGTCCGCTCTTTGGTAATGAGTGGGCAATATTGTCCGCATGGTTCGGATCGGCTTAGGACGCGTGTTGGGCAAATCGGCAGTTTTGTGCTGGAATGTGCGGAATCATGCTCTCGGTGAGCGTAGCAAGGCAGTCATCTGGCTCTGTACCGAGGTGAAAAGACAGAAATGAACGAAAACGGCGTCGTTTGAACTCGAATTGCGAGCTGGTGGCTGGCTTGCCGGCCACGTTTTGTTGCCAATCTGGACGCTCCAAGTGCTCAAAACTGTGCAAAGCGATGAAGCGGGTTCCGCGGATCGCGCCGGCCTGCTGACATGCAGGAATTCAATTTCCCGACTATTCGGTTGGCGGGCGTTTGGGTTTGTATCGTTTGCATGCGGGATGCTGCCCCGAATTGTTGAGAATCTTAAAGAAATGTCCTCTGGTCGCACTCGGGTCTTATTTCTCGTTTGTTATGTTTTGTGATCCAGAGCGGCAGTCAGGGAGGTGTTGCCGCTGCCGGAGGGAGCGTTTTCTTGTTTGGGATGGCGCTTCGAATCGATTCGTGTCCAAAATGGCTTCGGCTCGCTCGGTGGCTTCCTGCAGAGTGGGTAGCGATTGTGCTGTTTATGTCCTCCGTGTTCATCCCTGCAAAGGCTCCGTTGTCGAATGAATCAGTTGCGACCATCTGTTTGTATTGACGCCGTCTTCGAAGGTTTGCCCGCAGTTGAGGCGATTGAGGTAGTACGAAATTCCGGTATCACTGCCTTTGAGTTTTGGGGGTGGTGGGATCGAGATCTTGCCGAGATTGAGTCAGCAACAGATGACACTGAAATGGAAATTTCAGCGTGCTGCACCAAGTTTGTAAGCCTCGTGGATGCAAATTTACGTGAGCAATATCTCGAGGGGTTGGAAGCCTCGATCCAAGCGGCTCAGAGGCTTCACTGCAAAACGTTGATTAGTCAGGTCGGTGATGCGGTGCCAGGCTTGAGTCGGTCCGAACAACATGCTTCACTCGTTGATGGGTTGCGCGAAGCGGCACCCATGCTGGAATCTAGCGGCATTACGCTTGTGATTGAGCCGCTTAATGAGTTGATTGATCACGCGGGGTATTATCTGGTTCGCAGTGATGAAGCATTTCAGATCATTGACGAGGTGAACTGCCCGAATGTGAAAGTGGTGTTTGATATTTATCACCAACAAATCAGCGAAGGGCAACTGATTGCGAATATCAAAGCCAATATCGATAAAATTGCGCATTTTCACGCTGCTGGAAATCCTGGCCGGAATGAACTGACCAGCGGTGAACTGCACTATCCATCGATTTTTGATGCCATCCGCGATTGTGATTTCGACGGCTACGTCGGGCTGGAATACTGGCCGCTGAAGGAGGCTTCGGCGGGGCTCCGTGAAATCGCAACTTGGTTTCGGGATTAAGAACGGTTTCGGGATTAAGAACGGTTTCGGGATTGAATTGAAAGGGTCCGACGAGCAGGGTGTGCACGAAGTGTTATTGGATGGACCGCACATGAACGACGGACTTGATGTATAGAATAGAAACAAAATGCACAGTTTTACCGAAGACCACAGCATGCTCTTCGCGAATGGCTGCTACGGTGTCGTTTTGGTGAGGTAGAGGCACCGTTGAGCTTGGCTAATTCACACGTATAACGAAATCACAGAAAAGGTAGCAATGTCTGCACTTCCATGCCGTTTGCAGCGATTGGCATCTTCGCTTGAAGAGCACGAGGTTGACGCGATGTTGGTCACTGATGAGATCAACGTTCGATATCTCTCAGGCTTCACTGGAGACAGTAGCTCGTTGGTGGTGACACCGCGGGAAACAACCATCTTGAGTGACGGTCGTTACAGCGCGCAGATCGCCGAACAGTGCACCGGGATCGAAACCCGTATCCGAAGTTCGACTCAATTATTGAGAGATCTGACGAGCGAGGTTTTGCTTGGAGCCGGCGTTAAGAGAGTTGCAATCGAGGCGGACAACATGACTCTCGATGAATTCCGGTTTTTCGAGAGTGGCTTTGAGGGGATCGAGTTAGTTCCCACCACAGGCAGGGTTGCGAAACTCCGAATGATCAAAGATGAGGCAGAAATTGACGCGACTCGACGAGCGGTCAAGATAGCCGAGCAGGTGTTCACCGAGATCTGCCCAACTTTCACTAGAGAACACACCGAAGTTGCTGTCGCGCACGAAATCGAGCATCGGATGCGATTGTTAGGGGCGGAGGGCTGTAGTTTTCCACCCATTGTGGCAGCCGGTCCGGGGGGCGCTTTACCTCACTACCAACCTCAGAATGTCGCCTTTGCAGACCATCCGTCGCTCCTGATCGATTGGGGAGCAACATTTGACGGCTACGCCAGCGACCTGACGCGGACGCTGCACCAGAATCACGCGAGTGACGCCTTCAAGCGGGCCTATCAGGGAGTGCTCGAAGCTCAGCTTGCCGCAATTGAGTTAATTCGGCCGGGAATGCCCGTCAAGGAAATCGATGCTGCCGCCCGGGATGCCCTGAAACGCCACGGAATTCTCGAGGCTTTCAGCCATGGACTTGGGCATGGAACGGGGCTACAAATCCACGAATCCCCCCGTATGTCTCCCATTAGCGAGGAAATACTCGCTGAGGGTATGATTATTACGGTGGAACCCGGAGTTTATTATGATGGGGAATTCGGAATTCGTATCGAAGATGACGTTTTAGTGACGAATTCTGGTCACGAGGTGCTAAGTAGTTTGCCAAAGGGACTCGATGATTGCCGATTCATCCTGTAAAACCTTGAAAATTGTGGCGGTGCATTCTGGATTGCGGTGATTCGATCTCCAGAGGGATTTCCCAGCCCTCCTAGGTTTTCCAGAGTACTGGTTGTCTCATTCCAAATATTAATTGACGGCGAAGCAGGTATGACTAAAGGCCAACAGCCCAAGGATATTTTCGACGTTCAGCGAATTCGTGAGATCATCGAACTGATGGAGGAACATGACCTGAGCGCGGTCGATCTCCAGCAAGGCGATGAGAAGATCAAGCTGAACCGTGGCGGGGTCACACCCGTCTATTCGGCGGCACCACCCGTTGCACCCGCGCCCGCAGCGGCGGCTGGTTCGACTGTTGCATCCGAAGGTACCACCGATGGAAGCACGGTCACGATCAATGCACCCATGGTCGGTACGTTTTATGCCCGAGCCAATCCAGAATCAGACGCATTCGTGAAAGTCGGGGATATTGTTTCGGAGGATACGGTTGTGTGTATCGTCGAGGCAATGAAGGTGTTCAATGAGATTCCTGCTGAGTGCAGCGGAAAGATCGTTGAAATCCTGGTGAAAGATCAGGAAGCAATTGACTTTGGTAAGCCGATGTTCCGGGTTGAGCCGAACTAACGTAAGCCAGGTCATTGGTCGCATGTCACGCGACATAGTTGAAACGTGGTGACGTCACCCGTTTGCGATCGCTGTAGAGCCACGTTGTACGAGGTTGGCCAAGGCGGATCGTTACCTCTCATCCATTGCGATTCCTTTCCACCGTTTATCCGTGTTCAAAAAGATACTGATAGCCAATCGTGGCGAAATTGCCCTTCGCATCATTCGTGCCTGTCGAGAGATGGGGATTCAATCTGTTGCCGTGTTTAGCGAGGCGGATGCAGATTCGATGCACGTTCAGTTGGCAGACGAAGCCTACTGTGTTGGGCCCGCCCGCAGCATCGACAGCTACCTGAAAATCGATCAGATCATTGCGGCCGCTGAGGTCGCAGATGTCGATGCAATTCATCCTGGTTACGGATTTCTTGCCGAAAATTCGCATTTCAACGAGGTGTGTCGCTCAAGCGGTTTCGAATTCATTGGGCCTAGCCCCGATGCAATGGAAAAACTGGGTGACAAAAATACTGCCAGAGCGATGGCGATCGCGAGTGACGTCCCGGTGGTGCCCGGTAGCGATGGGCTTATCGAAGACGACAAACAGGCAATTGAGATCGCACGTGGTATCGGGTATCCCGTTTTGATTAAGGCTACCGCTGGTGGTGGTGGTAAAGGCATGCGGGTTGCCGAGACTGAGGACATGCTTGTCTCTGCATTGAACCAGGCGCGAACCGAAGCACAAGCGGCCTTTGGTAACGGTGGGGTTTACCTTGAACGGTATGTCGGAAATCCAAGGCATATCGAGGTTCAGGTCATCGCCGATAAGCACGGGAACATTGTTCATCTGTATGAACGTGATTGCAGCGTGCAAAGAAGGCATCAAAAGTTAATTGAAGAAGCACCGAGTCCGAATCTTCCCGAGGCACAGCGAAAGGAAATTTGTGATGCTGCTGTGCGAATGATTCGAGGAGCCGATTACAGCAATGCAGGTACCGTAGAGTTCATTGTCGATGAGAAGGACGATTTCTTTTTCATTGAGGTCAATGCGCGAATCCAGGTTGAGCACCCCGTTTCCGAAATGATTACCGGTGTGGACTTGATCAAGGCCCAAATATCGGTTGCAGCGAACGAGCCATTGTCGATGACCCAAGACGATGTTCAATGCAGCGGCCACGCTATCGAATGCCGCATCAATGCGGAGAACCCGGAACGCAATTTCCAGCCAAATCCAGGCAGAATTACCAAGCTTTACACGCCTGGTGGATTGGGTGTCCGGTTCGATTCCCATGTCTACGGTGGCTACAATGTGCCGCCTCACTACGACTCGATGATCGGGAAATTGATTGTCTACATGCCCACCCGGGAACAGGCAATTGCGACGATGCGAAGAGCCCTCTATGAACTGAAGGTGGAGGGAATTGCCACCACTGCGAAGTTTCATGATCAGGTGCTTCAACATCCTGAATTTGTTGAGGGCAAGCACAATACGAAATTTGTCGAACGCGAATTCATGGATTGATGACTGCTCATGCTTAATGTCTTTGATTCGTTCGGTCCATTCACAATCCTGTTGGCATTAGGGCCCCTAATTGCCTATCTGTTGGTGATCAGTTTCGTGAGATTGTCGGGTCGGGCGTTAGTCACTACGGGTGGAAGAGACCTTGCTGCACTTGCGATGGCAATTTCGGGACTGCTTGCAGTTGGACCGGCTGAATTGTTTTTCCCGTCCGCGGCAGCGACGGTTTTTGGACCCGCGGTTTGGGTCGCGCTGGCCGTGTTTTATGGTCTGAGTGTTTCGCTGGTCGTCTTAAGTTTTCCACCCAAGATCGCTGTCTACGGACGCACTGCGGATGAACTGTATGTGCCGTTGCTGGCAGCAGCCAAGACCCTTGACTCAAGTGCGGTGGGTGATAAAGAGCTGCTGCAGGTCACATTACCCGGCGTGGGAATACACCTGAGGATCAATGGGCACCGCGGAATTGATTATTCTCAGATTGTCGCTTTTGAGCCAAACGTGTCACTAAAGTTCTGGAGCAAATTGTTAGCTGCAACCCGTGCTGAAGTGCAGGGGCAAGTTGCCCCGCTACCGCGTCGAGGATTTGCCATGTTAGGGTTCGCGTTCGTGTTGGGTAGCGTTCTTCTCACACAGAGTTTTGGAAGGCAGGAATTGTTGGTTGAGGGGTTTCGTGACTGGCTGTGGCGGTAGCTGCCCAGCTCAAGCGTGTTCAACCTGTCTGCAATTTTATCTACATTTGTCAGGAAATTTGCAAAGTGCAAGCGAAAGATATCAAGACTGGTACTGTTGTAGTGCACAACGGGAACCCCGTCATCATTCAGGGAATCTCCGTCCATTCTCCTTCTGCTAGGGGAGCTGCGACGCTTTATAAGTTTAAAGCTCGGAATGTTGTGACGGGAAACAAGGTGGACCTGACCCTCAAAGGAACGGAGTCGCTTGGGGAGGCGGACTTCTCACGCCGTAACGTCCAGATGATGTACTCTGACGCT
>Ga0315321_10000387_pt1 | contig 31798 bp, 32 predicted proteins | sample M180m21515metaG_FD_203464 | JGI IMG/M metagenome (GOLD analysis project Ga0315321, IMG submission 203464) | Ammonia-oxidizing marine archaeal communities from Monterey Bay, California, United States - M1 80m 21515 | ecosystem: Environmental > Aquatic > Marine > Intertidal zone | place: USA... | reverse complement strand
CAGTTGAACTTTTACCTGTTCTGGTCCAGCAGCACCAGGAGTAGTACGCATCTTTACAGCAGCACCTGGGGTTAAAAGAGCTGCAGCCTCTGGGCCTAATCTTTCGTCGGAAGAAATAAGTTGTGTCAGTGACTCTTCGCCTGCCAAAGCTGTAGCTACATGACCTCCAACTATGGCATGAGCTTCTCTGAAAGGAATACCCTTCGCTACTAAATGCTCAGCCAAGTCAATAGCCGCCGCATACGGGTTATCGGCATGTTCCTTCATTTTTTCAGCATTGAACTTCATTGTCTCTACCATGCCATTAAGGGCTAAGAGGAGCAGCCGAGCTGTATCACATGCATCAAATAATGGTTCTTTATCCTCTTGCAGATCTTTGTTGTAGGCAAGAGGGAGGCCCTTTAGCGTCGCTAAGAAACCAGTCAAGTTTCCGATGAGACGACCAGCTTTACCACGAGCTAATTCTGCAACATCAGGATTCTTCTTCTGTGGAAGCATTGATGACCCGGTTGAAAAAGCATCATCTAACTCAATAAATCCAAATTCAGTACTTGCCCATAGAACCAGCTCTTCTCCTATACGAGATAAATGAACGCCTAAAAGTGCCAAAGCAAACAGGGCATCAGCAACAAAGTCCCTGTCAGAAACTGCATCTAGTGAATTATTAAATCGTTCAGTGAACCCTAGATCTTTCGCAACTCCATCTGGGTCAAGAGGTAGCGACGATCCTGCTAACGCTCCCGCTCCCAAAGGAGATACATCAGCATGATTTAGCGCATTAATTAAGCGATCTACATCTCTGCTCAATGCCCAGCCATGTGCCAATAAATGGTGAGCGAGCATGACTGGTTGTGCTTGTTGCATGTGTGTGTAGCCCGGAAGGTAAATACCTTCTGAGGCAACTGCTTTCGACATTAAAGTCTTCTGGAATTCTGTTACCAAGCTAGATAATTCTTTCATCTCATTTTTGAGCCAAAGGCGAAGATCCGTTGCAACTTGATCGTTTCTGCTTCGACCGGTATGGAGACGAGCACCAGCTTCTCCTGCAATCTCCGTGACTCTTCTCTCAACTGCTGTATGGATATCTTCATCACTGGGTTCGAACACGAACGTTTCTTCAGATATTTCTTTCTCTGTCTGGTCCAGTGCGCTAAGAATCTCCTTTTTATCAGGCCCGCTAATTAAGCCCACCCGTTCCAACATGCGTACATGCGCTCTTGATCCTTCAATATCTTCTCTATACATTCTCATATCAAAAGAAAGGCTGTCGTTTAAAGCTTTAAGAGCTTCAGATGAGCCTCCTTTGAAACGTCCGTGCCAAAGCGTTGTCATGATTTCTCCTGACGTGATGCATTTCTACGGGCAACTGTCCGTAATCTCAATGCGTTTAATTTTATAAATCCTTCAGCATCTGCTTGATCATAAGCACCTTGGTCTTCTTCAAAAGTTGCTACTGCTTCGTCAAAGAGAGTGTCTTTGGACTCTCTACCAACTACATCAATGTTTCCTTTATAGAGACGGAGACGAACTTTACCATTCACATTGATTTGACTATGGTCGATCGCTGCTTGGAGCATCTCTCGTTCCGGGCTAAACCAGAAGCCGTTATAAATAATTTCTGCGTATCGAGGCATGAGTTCGTCTTTTAGATGTGCCGTGCCGCCATCAAGTGTGATTGATTCTATGGCTCTATGTGCTTTGAGGAGTATTGACCCACCAGGTGTTTCATAAGCGCCTCTTGACTTCATACCTACATAACGATTTTCAACTATGTCGGTTCTACCAATACCATTCTCTCCACCGACTTTGTTAAGTAATGCAAGAACTTCAGCAGGAGTCATTTCTTTGTCGTCAATAGCGACGACATCTCCTCTTTCGTAAGTTAGTTCAAGATAGGTTGCCTCATTTGGAGCTTGTTCTGGGCTTACAGACCATCTCCACATCTCTGTTGCGGGCTCATTCCATGGATCTTCTAATGGTCCACCTTCATAAGAAATGTGCAGCAAATTCGCGTCCATAGAATACGGAGATTCTTTGCCTCTCTTCATCTCAACCGGTATGTCATGTTCCTCTGCGTATTCAAGCAAACTTTGTCGGGAACCAAGTTCCCATTCTCTCCATGGAGCAATCACTTCTATATCTGGGTTAAGTGCATATGCTCCTAGTTCAAAACGGACTTGGTCATTTCCTTTTCCAGTAGCTCCATGGCTAATTGCGTCTGCTCCTGTCTCCGCAGCTATTTCTACTAACCTTTTCGCTATAAGAGGGCGCGCTATAGAGGTCCCAAGTAAATACTCCCCTTCATAAAGAGCGTTCGCTCTAAACATAGGGAAAACATAATCAGCGACAAATTCTTCTTTAAGATCCTCTATATAAATCTCTTTTACCCCCATTAATTCAGCTTTTGTCCGAGCTGGTTCAAGTTCTTCTCCTTGACCCAGGTCAGCAGTAAAAGTGACCACTTCGCAGTTATACGTTTCTTGTAGCCATTTCAAAATGATGGAAGTATCAAGGCCGCCAGAGTAAGCCAAGACAACTTTTTTTATCTCAGATTTTTTTGTATTCATTTTTTCTCTCATTCATAACGATTCTTGATTTATAGTCCCGCCAAATGTCGGAGACTTTTAGTTAAAGACTCTCCGTCAGTTGCGCTCGTTGCTACCACCAATAAAGTGTCATCTCCTGCGACCGTTCCTAGCACCTCGGAGAGTCCTGCACGATCTAAAGCTGATGCAACGACATGAGCAGAACCAGGTGGGGTTCTCAAAACAATAATGTTGTCTGATGTCTTTATTTCAACCACCCACTCGCCCATTACACGACGTAAATGATCTTCAGGGAGTACTCGATCTACTGGGTACTCAGGAATTGCATATATGTTTTCGCCATTTGGGAGTCTGACTTTCACTGCTCCGAGTTCTTCAAGATCTCTAGAAACAGTAGCTTGCGTTGCTGTTATCCCAATGCCTTCTAACTTTTCTACAAGATCCGATTGATTTGAAATCAGAGAATCTGAAAGCAGTTGAGTTATCTGGTGATGCCGTTGAGCTTTACTCATCCTTTTTCCCTTCTTCAATGTTCTTTTCAACCAACCAAGCTAAAAGGCCTCGAGCTGCGTGCATCCGGTTCTCTGCTTGAATCCATACTCGACTTGTTGAACCATCAACTACTTCATCTGTTACTTCCTCACCTCGATGAGCTGGAAGACAATGAAGAAATATGGTTTTTTCTCCAGCATGATTCATCAATTTTTCATTAACTTGAAATCCTTCAAATGCTTTATAGCGTTGAGTTTTTTCTTGTTCTTGACCCATAGAAGTCCAGACATCGGTATAAACCACGTCAACGTCTTTAACGGCTTCTTCTGGCGAGGTGTATTCCTCGAAACTTACTCCAGCGAATTCCAGCCGTTCCCGGTCTTGGTCAGCAAGTTTGTATTCAGGTGGCCCTGAGAACCTAACTTCCATTCCTAAAAATCCGCTGGCGATCGCTAACGACCTGAAGACATTATTCCCATCTCCTATATAGGTGATTGAACGTCCTTCTAAATCTCCGAATTCTTGTTGCATTGTCAATACGTCTGCTAGTGCTTGTAAAGGATGAGCTTCGTCTGACAATAAGTTAACTATTGGAACCCTATTTTCTCTTGCCATCCGTTCAACGGTTGAATGTTTGAAGACTCTTGCGCCAATCATGGAGTGAAAGCAAGAGAGTGTTTTAGTGACGTCTTCTACAGACTCGCGTTCATCTAAACCCACTTCTTCAGGTCTTATATAAATTGGGTGTCCTCCTAGTTGAAATACCGCCATTTCCATTGAGTTGCGTGTCCGTGCCGAGGGTTTTTCAAAAATTAGAGCCATGCCTTTCCCATCAAGATTTTTTGGGAATTCCTTCATGCTCGCGAATTTTAAAACCTCGGCAACTTCAGCGGCATCCAAGTCATCTACTTCAAGAAAGTGTCTCATTTTTTATTCTTCTCCCTTAGAACTATTCAAAACCTCTTCTAGAAGGGCCACGCCTTTATTCAACTCTTCTGTGCTGATTGTTAAAGGTGGAGCTAGCCGTAAAGACGTTGAAGTAACGCCGTTCACTACTAACCCGGCATTTAGACATTCCCGCGCTACTTCAGGAGCCGTCCGTTCGCCCAAAATTTTCGTATCAAGTTCTGCCGCTAAAAGAAGTCCAGAACCTCGAACGCTTTCTATCCCTTTAACTTTTTTGAGCATATTGACGAGTTCTTGTCCTCTTTCTGCCGCGAGTAACGGAGCATCTATCTCCTTCATGGTTCTTAAGACTTCTCGTGCTGCCGAAGCAGCTAATGGTTGACCACCAAAGGTTGATCCGTGATCTCCTGGTCCGAAAGCGGCGGCCACTTCCTCAATAGCCCAAACTGCCCCAATAGGCACTCCGTTACCTAGCGCCTTGGCTGAAGTGACAATGTCTGGAGATATACCAGCGTGTTGAAAACCAAACCATTTTCCAGTCCGACCTAGTCCCGCTTGGATCTCATCCATGATCAGCAGAATGTCATGATCATCACAAATTTTTCTAATACCTTTTAAAAATTGTGGATCTGCAGGATTCACCCCTCCTTCTCCTTGAATCGGTTCAAGAAGTATGGCACCCACTGAGGAGTCAACTAAAGAAGCGAAATGATCAAGATCGTTCCAAGTGGCATGTCTGAACCCTTCTGGCAAGGGCTGGAATGGCGCATGTTTTTCTGGTTGTCCAGTGGCCGCCAATGTTGCCAAAGTACGACCATGAAATGATTGAAGAGCTGAAAGAATAACGTGCCGTCCTTGGCCTTGATATTTTCGAGCCAACTTTATGGCAGCCTCATTAGCTTCTGCTCCAGAATTCTGGAAAATAACTCTTCCGGGAACCTCTATGTCCGTTTCTTTTCTTATGAGTTCATCGAGTATTTGAGCAACTTCAAGATGTGGATCTGTATCAAACAAATTTGATACATGAAGAAGGGTCTTTGCTTGAGTCGTTAGAGCCTCTGCAATTCTTGGATGGCTGTGGCCAAGACTGGTAACTGCTAATCCACACAAGAAATCCAAGTACTCTTTTCCATTTTCATCAAAAAGAACTGTGCCTTGGCCACTAACGAACTTGATAGGCGGCGGCCCATAATTATTCATAAGTAAGCGATCAGAAGTCATTTTTTCTCCTGATCTGGAAGAACCATTGTCCCTATACCTGAGTCGGTAAAAAGTTCAAGCAGAATTACATGCGATATACGGCCATCAACCATATGTGCAGAGCCCACTCCGGCTTGTACTGCTTCAAGACATGCTTGAGCTTTCGGAATCATTCCTCCGCTTATCGTTCCATTGTCAATTAGGTTCTGTAAATCAGAAGACATAATTTCAGAAATATGACTTTCAGGATCTTCCATGTCGGCACGTAGACCTTCAATATCTGTCAAATAAAGAATTCGTTTAGCTTCTAACGCCGCTGCTAAGGATGATGCTACTGTGTCAGCATTTATGTTGTAGGCCTGCCCTTCACCATCAGCGCCAATGCTTGAAACAACAGGTATGTGTCCTTCTTTCAACAAACCGTTAATGATTGTGGGATTGACCGCTTGTATCTCACCGACAAAGCCCAAGTCTTCATGACGGGAAGTAGCAGTTATCAGCCCAGCATCTTCTCCCGAGATTCCAACTGCTAACGGACCGTGGATATTGATACTAGACACTATGTCTCGATTAACTTTTCCAACTAAAACCATTCGAGCGACATCAAGAGTGTCGCTATCAGTCACCCGAAGTCCATCAACGAACTGAGAGTCCATGCCTAACCGGTCGAGCATGCTTCCGATTTGAGGGGCGCCACCATGAACAACTACTGGTTTAATTCCTACTGATTGCATCAGAACTATGTCTTGAGCGAATTGAGAAGCTAATTCATCATCGACCATTGCATTGCCGCCAAGTTTCACAACTACAGTTTCACCGGAGAAATGTTGGATGTAAGGCAAAGTCTCCACTAGTACTGCCGCTCTCCGCTCAGGAGAGAAATTTTCTTCTGAAGTATTCATAGCTCTCCTTTAAGAAGTTCTCATATTTTCATCGATATATGCAGGGCTAAGATCAGTTGTCACAATTTGAGCAGTTCCAGAACCTTGACCTAGGTCTACATCAAGTTTGATTCGCCTGCCTCCCATATGTTCTTTGAGTGACTTTTCTTCAACAGATTGTGCTTCGCCATGGGCATAAACAACTTGCCCTCCATAAGAAATGGTTATTGTTTCGGGATCAAAGGCGATATTTGCCGCACCCATTTCTGCCGCTATACGACCCCAGTAAGGATCCTCTCCATACCATGAGCACTTCACTAGTTGACAATTTGCGGTATCTCTAGCGCCCTTAAGTGCTTCACTATCAGTGGCAGCTCCAGTTACAGAAAGAAACACTGTCTTGGTTGAACCTTCAGCATCATCAGCCATTTGAATAGCCAACGAAGCACACGCCTCTTTGAGAGCTTCTGCTAGTTCTTCCTTATTTGTCGGCCCAGATTCGCCAGATGCTAATAATAGAACTGTGTCATTGGTAGATTCTGCTCCGTCTACGGTCAAGCAATTAAAGGAGCCCGCTACTGCTTCTTGGAGCATTTTTGTTGCTGTCGGTGCATCGATTTGAGCATCAGTAGTTAAAACTGCCAACATGGTTGCCATATTTGGCTCAAGCATGGCCGCACCTTTAGCAATGCCTCCGACAGTGAAAGTTTCTTTTTTTATTTCTACAGTTTTTGGCACAGTATCAGTGGTCATGATTGCCTTCGCTGCATTCAACCCTCCTGTTGGATCAAGAGACTCCACAAGTTCTGGTATGCCCTTTTTTATCTTCTCAATTGGCAGCGGGTAACCAATCCATCCAGTGGAACAAACCAGGACTTCTTCGGTCTTGCAACCTAAATGTTCTGCAGCAGATTTCGCCATAGCTCGGGCATCATTTTTTCCCTTTTCTCCGGTTGCGGCATTCGCGTTTCCGCTATTAAGTACCACTGCAGCAGCTTGACCTCCAGTCATAGCTAGATATTCTTTGCATATTTGTACCGGTGCGGCGGTCATCTTATTTGAGGTAAAAACCCCTGCTGCTGTTATTGGGACTCCGTCGGCATGGGAAACTAAAGCCAGATCTGACTCTCCCGAGGGCTTTATTCCACAAGTAACGCCACTTGCAAAAAATCCTGAAACTGAGGTCACAGTCATGGCGTTACACCTGTAGTCGGTAATCCTTGAGTCTCTTCAAATCCAAATACAAGGTTGGCGCACTGAATAGCTCCTCCTGATGCCCCCTTGCCAAGATTGTCAATTGCACTAATCACTATTAAATAGCCGGTGCGCGGATCAACACGTGCCGTGAGGTGTGCAACGTTTGAACCAAATGTTGCCTTTGTCGAAGGAGACCTTTCATCAACTACCACAAAAGGTTCTTTCTCATAGTAAGTAGCCAGGGTTTCTAATGCCGAAGCAGTGTCCATTTCTACTGTTGGTTGAGCGTAACAAGTTGCAAGAATGCCACGAGTCATTGGAGCCAGATGTGGAGTAAAAAGAACGGAAACTTCTTCTTCGGCCTTTATTGATAAGACTTGTTCCATTTCCGGAGTGTGACGATGATCAAGGAGTCCGTAAGCAGTAAAGTTTTCATCAACTGCGCAGAAGGTTGTATTTTCTTTTGGAGCTCGCCCCGCTCCTGAGACTCCTGTGGCAGCGTCAACGATAATTCTTTTCGTTTCAATTAAGCCAGATTCTACATATGGAGCCAAGGCAAGAGTTGCAGCTGTGGGAAAGCACCCTGGAACTGAAATCAGATTGGATTCTTTCACTTCTTCTCGAAAGAGTTCTGGGAGCCCGTAAGCGAAATCAGATAGTAAGTCTGGATTGGCGTGCGGAGCGTCGTACCAAAGTGGATACAAAGACTGATCTTTAAGGCGATAGTCTGCTCCGAGATCTATTAAATACTCGACGTCATCTCTCAGTTGAGGAACTATTTCTTGAGATGCTCCGTGCGGGAGACAAAGAAACACCAGATCACAATTCTGAAAGATTTGGGTATTGGTCGGCGCAAAAACAAGGTCTCTATATTCAGCTGATAACCCCGGATAAAGGTCTGATACTCGTGCTCCGGACATTGAATCCGCTGCTGCAACTTCAACCTGTAATTCGGGATGAGAGGCACATATTCTAAGTATTTCTGCACCGGTGAACCCGGAAGCTCCGATGATTCCAACTTTTTTCATAAAATAAATATACAGTTAGATGCATATAAATACAACATATTTATGCAATTGACTGCATATCTTGCCACAATCTCAGGGTTAAGAGCGTAAAGAAGCAGCCAACTCTTTCTCAACAGCTGATATGCAGCGTTCTCGAACTTCAGAAATTTCTTTATCTGTCAAGGTCCGATCAGTGGCCTGAAACCGCAGCGTATACGCCAGACTTCTGCAATTCTCTCCCACGGGATGACCCCTAAACACATCGAATAATCGTAGATCTATCAACAACTCCCCTGCGGAAGCACGCAAAACAGAACTAACTGACGCGGCAGGAACATCCTCCGCTACCTCAAATGCTAAATCTATATCAGAACTTGGATAACGGCTGATCGACTTATACGGCTTATCACCATGAGAAATTGTTAACGCAGTATCCAAATCAATCTCAAGCCATCCCACTCTCTCTGATACCTCATAAGCATCAAGCACAGACGGTGCGATTTCACCAACGAAACCAATGACTTCGCCATGAACTTCGATTTGAGCCGTCCTCGTAGCATGAAGTCCCGGAGGGCTTACCGTAATAAGTTCATAGTCCCGAAGTGCGAGTGCATCAGCAAGAGCCGACCAAACATTAACTGCTGAACCTGCATCCCCTCCAGCCAATACAACACCTAAATGTTCTCGTTCATCCGGAAGAGGTTGTTCAGATAAAGGGTGCTGATAGATATGGCCAAGTTCAAAAAGTTTTAGACCGGTCAAACGGTGAGAGGCATTGTAAGCCAAAGTCTTCAACAAGCCCGGTCTTAAGGAAGCCCTCATAACCGACTCTTCTGTCACCAAAGGGTTCGTGACAGTTATGCCGTCAACTTTCAATCCCGCCGCCTCCAAATCACCTGGGGCCAAGAAAGGCACCGGCATAACTTCATCTACCCCTAAGCCAACCAAAGTATTCTTCACTATTCTGCGATCCGTTTGTCGCTCTGTTAAGCCACCAGTAAGCGTGGACATTGGGACTGTTCTAGGGATGTTTGAATAACCATATAGTCGAGCTATTTCTTCAATAACATCAATCTCTTCGCTGCTGTCAAAACGAAATGATGGGATTTCCACATCAAGATTTTCACCAGATTTGGAAGTTTTAAATTCTAAGGATTCAAGAAGTTTTGATATCTCCTTGCGAGAAAGATTGACCCCCAACATCTTATTGACTCTCTCAATTCGGACTCGCACAGGTGGACGATGCGGTAAATCTCCCCGTGAATCTAAAGTTCCTGGAGTGAGAGTGGCGCCCGATGAGGATAATATTTCCGCAAATCTTTGCATTGCTAAATCAGCGATTTCCGGATCAGCTCCCCTCTCAAACCGAGAGGAAGCTTCACTTCGAAGTCCCAGCCTTCGGGCAGTCGCGGAAATAGAAATTGGATCCCACCACGCCATTTCTAATGCAATAGTCTTTGTGTCTTGATCTATCTCTGTAGAAGCGCCGCCCATCACACCGGCAATACCGATGGCTACATCATCAGCATCAGCTACTACACCATCAGATGAGGCTAAGGATCGTTCAATGCCATCAAGAGTGGTTATTTTTTCTCCCTCTTGAGCTTTTCTGACTTTAAATCCAGAACCATTGACACGATCCAAGTCATAAGTGTGACTCGGTTGACCTAATTCAAGCATTACGTAGTTTGAAGCATCCACAACATTATTTATTGGCCTCATACCAAGAGCTACAAGACGATTTGAAACCCACGAAGGAGAAGGGCCTACTTCTATATCGTCAAGTATTCTGGCAACAAACCGTCCGCAAAGTTCTGGGTCTAGTATCTCAACGCTTAAACGTTCATTTACCGACTCGCCTCTCTCTTTTTCTTTCGGAGTTGGTAGAGAAAACTTTTTACCTTGAAGCGCTGCAAGATCTCTTGCCACTCCCGCAATTGACATAGCATCCGGACGATTAGGGTTAACTTCTAAATCAAATAGCACGTCCTCTTGGATTCCTAAAGCCTCCTTCAGTGGAGTCCCAACCTCAAAGGACGAATCAAGCAGCATTATTCCTTCTGAATCTACGCCTAGTCCTATCTCGGAAGCAGCGCAAAGCATCCCATTTGACCACTGGCCTCGCATTTTTCTTTTTGCGATTTCCATGCCGTTATTCATGATGGTGCCAAGCGTCGCCAGAGGAACGAGGTCTCCGACTTTCATATTGAAAGCGCCACAACAAATCTGCAGGGGCTCACCATCTCCACTGTCTACATCTACTAGTTGTATACGGTCTGCATCAGGATGAGCTCGAAGGTCAAGCACTTTGGCCACCACTACTCCATCTAAATCTCCACCAATATGAGTCATATCTTCAACTGTTAATCCAAGTCCACTAAGTTGATCAGAGATTTCTTCCGAGGTTCCTTCCAACGGTGCAAACTCCCGAAGCCAAGTAAGTAAGACTTTCATCAGAATTGACTCAAAAATCTGTGGTCATTTCGGAACAATTCCCGTAGGTCATCTATACCGTGACGCATTAATGCAAGGCGGTCTAGACCAAATCCAAAAGCAAATCCTGACCATTCCTCAGGATCAAGACCCCCCGCTTTCAAAACGTTTGGATGAACCATCCCGCAGCCTGCTAATTCAAGCCATGTACCATCTGGGCGCCGTATATCAAACTCAGCGGAAGGCTCAGTGAATGGGAAATAAGAGGGTCGAAGACGTGTCACAAAATCTTTACCGAAGTAAGCCGAAGTGAAAGCATCTAGTGTTCCAGCCAAATCCGCAAACGTTATCCCCCGGTCAACGACCAAAGCCTCGATCTGATGAAAAACTGGCATGTGCGTAGCATCAGCAGTATCAGATCTAAATACCCGCCCAGGCATGATGGAATAAATTGGCGGTTCCTGGCTTTCCATCACCCGCATCTGCACTGGAGAAGTATGAGTCCTCAATAAAGTGCTTTGCGGCTCTCCATAATCAACATAGAGAGTGTCATACATGTCCCGTGCTGGGTGGCTCAATGGGAAATTTAATGCTCCAAAGTTATGCCATTCGTCCTCTATTTCTGGACCTTCTGCGACCGTGTAGCCCATACCTACAAAGAGGTCTTCAAGTCTCTCCCAGGTTTGAGTAATGACATGACGATGACCTAAACGATGACCCAAATCTAGCTCTGTTAGATCAAGCCGTTCATTTTCCAGTTGAAGGGAATTTTCTTCCTCAGCGAGAATAAGTTTTCGATCCAAAATTTCCTTCTGGATTTGATCACGGATTTCATTTATCCGTTTACCTTCAACTTTTCTTTCCTCTGGATTAAGTTCACCAAGATTTTTTTTAGCTGAAGTTGTAGCAGAATTCTTCCCGAGCAATTCCGTATCAAGCGTTTTCAGGCTTTCTAAATCTCTCGCTGCTTCAATAGCAGTGAGAGCTTCAGACAAATGGGAATCAAGATCAATTTTGTTCATAATTTAAATATTGGACTCTTATGAAAGAATACGACACAGGACAGGGTTTGTAGTGGCTAATTAAATAACGGCTATCTCCGAGACAATGCATAGAGAACAATTGAACCAGCAATAGCCACATTCAACGACTCAGCTTGACCGGAGGTTGACACACTCAATTTACCATGACAGGCATTTACAGTTGTTGGATCAAGTCCGTGTGGCTCACTACCAAGCACCACGGCAACAGGCATTTCTGTGGCTAAAGATTCCGGAGACACGCCTTCTTGTGGTGTAGTAGCCCAGCAAGAATAGCCAGATTCTGAAAGGGCATGAAGAACTACTTCGGAACTTTCCATTTGTGTACATGGGACACGAAATAAAGACCCGGCGGAAGCTCTGACTACTTTAGGGTTGTATAAATCCACACCCCCCACAGAAATCACTCCTGTTACCCCAAACGATTCTGCTGAACGAATCAACGTTCCGGCATTTCCCGGATCAGATATTTCATCAAGCACCAAAAGAGTTCCTTTTGAACGAGTCAAATCCTCTAGGTCTGAGTTATGGCAACCGACTACAGCAATTGCAGGTTGAGGAGATTTGGTACTTGAAAGTCCCTTGAAAATTCTCTCGTTTACTAGAACGCAATCAATACCAGCGTTTTCAGCCAAAACGACGAGATCTTCCTGCCCAGGCATATCTGGCACTGCAACGATTTCAACTTCTAAATTTGATTCAATTACTTCAGTTACGAGTTGCGGCCCTTCGACCACATAAGCGTTTTCTTCTTGACGAAAAGAACGCTCTCTCGCTAATCGTCGTATCCGCTGAACGAGCGAACTTTTATCACCGACTTGAAAGGTCACCGAGCAGAATTTATTGCGTCGATCAGCTCCGCTTTTCGCAGACCAGAGATTTTTATATCAAGACCTTTTGCTATCTCTTTAAGTTCTGCCACAGTTAAAGAAGTCAAATCCTCACCCTGTTGAGGTTCTTCCTCTGGACTTTCTTGAGTCTCTTCCTCTGCGGTGTCTACTGAACTCTCTTCAGCTGTCTTTTCATTATTTTCTGAAATTTGAGCTGCGGGGGCTTGATTGCTTACCTCGGAAGCGGAGGCCACTTCAACTAGTGAAGCAAATGCTTCTGGTTCGTTTACGGCAAGATCCGCTAGAACCTTGCGGTCGACTTCAACTCCAGCGCATTTCAATCCATTGATAAAACGGCTGTAGGTTGTCCCATTCTGCCTACAAGCTGCGTTGATTCTCTGAATCCAAAGGCGTCGGAATTCTCCTTTGCGTGCACGGCGATCGCGGAACGCATAATTTCCAGAATGCATAACTTGTTCATTTGCAGCACGAAACGACCGGCTTTTATTGCCGTAATACCCCTTCGCTTCCTTGAGTACTGCCTTATGTTTTTTCTTACTATGTACGGCTCTCTTAACTCGTGCCATTGAAAGCTCCTTTTCTTCCCGACTTCAAATTGTGATGACTATAAAATTGTCTTTAGTGACTTTTACTAGTAGTTGATTACTTACCTAAACGAGTGCGAATGGATTTTTCATCCGCTTTCGCTATATCGCTTTCTCCAGAAAGCCGACGCTTACGCTGAGGCGATTTCTTCTCTAAAATGTGGCTGAGGTTTGGACTACGCCGACGAAGGCGGCCAGTTCCTGTAACTTTTACACGTTTTGCTAAACCTCTATGAGTCTTCATTTTTGGCATTTATCTGCTCCATTCTTAAATTGTCTGTATCTAAGAAGTTTCTTCTACCGTTTCTTCATTTTCGGCATCTTCAACTACTTGACTTTGTTCTTCTTCTGAAATTTCTTCTTCTAAAATTTCTTCTTCAGTAACCTCTGTTTGTAACTTTTCAACTATTTCACGTTGCTTTTGTGTGGCTTTTCCCGGACCGAGAACCATGGTCATATTGCGGCCTTCTTGTTCTGGATATACCTCAATGTGTCCAACTTCTGCGATTGCGTCAGCTACGTTTTCCAGGATTCGAGCTCCGAGCTCTGGATGCTGCATTTCTCTTCCGCGGAACATGATCGTGACTTTGACCTTGCTTCCTTCTTTGAGGAATTCCTCTACTTTCCTAGTTTTCGTGTTGAAATCCCCCACCCCTATTTTTGGTCGATATTTCATTTCTTTAACCAAAATATGAGTTGATTTTTTCCGAGATTCCTTAGCTTTCTGAGACTGTTCATATTTGAACTTCCCATAATCCATTATTCGACATACGGGCGGGGTTGCCTGACCGGCTACCTCTACAAGGTCAAGATCCATGTCTTGTGCCATATTCAAAGCTTCATTCAAGCTTCGAATACCTACCTGTTCTCCGTCATACGAAACTAGTCTCACTTCTTGAGCTCTAATTTGGTCATTTATCCGCGGTTCTTGATTCTGTGGCGTTGCTATCGCTTCTCACTCCTTTGTATCACTTAGCCAGTCCTTCTGACTTCTTGAATTAAACCCGTCCATAAAAAAACGGGTGCCGAAAAGCCGACACCCGCGTTAGCAGCAAACGCTGCTTACTTGGAAGCGACCTGATCGCACCTTGAGTGGTCAGGTGGGAAATCCCACTTTTCTTTATTTTGTTGAAGTAAGCGTATCAGGACATATCTTTAAGAAGAACTGAGAACTAATACAAAGGAAAATAGTATGAGTAGTTTCTGGACCCCTGATGGAGAACATACGATTCAACCGGAATCACAAAATGATGAAATAGATCCAAATGTTGGGGAGTTTGATCATCTTTCACCAGAGGATCAAGAACGAGCCGAGGCCATGGTAAAAGAGATGGCAGCAGCACAGGAACGAATCGCACAAACCCCAGTCGCAGTAGTTATCTCAACTCATTTAATGGGACTATATGAATTAGCAGCGATTCACCTCTCGCAGCAACCGCCAAATCTGAAAGATGCTTCTCTAGCTATTGATGCTTTAGGTGCCGTAATGGACAAATTGGTTAACCAGTTAGGTGAAAGTGAAGAAACTCTAAAAGATGCTTTGCATCAGATACGTATGGCCTATGTCAGTCTTGAACAACGAGACAATATGACCTCAGAGAGTGAAGAGGGAAGCTCAGAGCCTGAAACTACTTAGAAGTTTTAAACTCGAGTAACGTAACCGGCTGCGTTGAGATGAATGCAGACTTAGTGCACAATTTTTGAAAGCGGTATTTCAAGAATATCTGTTGCCCCCATATCCCTTAATGCGGGGATTAGTTCGTTAATTTCACTTTTCGCCACCACAGTCTCCACTGCAAATCCTGAACCTTTGAATAGTTCGTTAACTGTTGGTGCTTTCATTGATGGAATTAAGTCAATTACTTGATCTAAATCAGATTCACTTACATTCATTTTTACTAGAACTTTCCCTCTAGCTTCAAGAGTTCCTTGCAGAAGTCTATGAATCTGCTCCATAGCATGACGTTTATTTGGGTCGGCCGCTGATGCTGGATTAGCAATCAGTTCTGTGAAGCTGGTCAGTATGGTGTCTATTACTTTTAATCCAGCAGCGCGAAGAGCTCTTCCTGTTTCTGTGAGATCTACAACGACATCGACGATGTCAGGGGCTTTAGCTTCAGTTGCCCCATAAGAAAGTCGAATGTCTGCTTCAATGTTTTGTTCAGCAAAAAATTTGCGAGTCAACTCTGGATACTCACTTGAGACTCTCACCCCATTTGGGAGATCAGCGACCGAGTTCCATGGCGCATCAGAAGGAACTGCTACAACAATATTCACCGGCCGTGCAGTGGCTTTTGAATAGTGAAGTTCACCTAAAGAAACAACATCGCTGTTTGTCTCTTCGATCCAATCTCGACCAGTTATTCCTAAGTCAAAAGTTCCTTCTGCTACATATGAAGGAATTTCTTGTGGACGCAGTATGCGAACCTCTTCAATTCTTGGGTCTCTTATGTCAGCGCGATAATCAACCGAAGAGCTTCTCAGCACCCCGAGGTCAGCTCCCTCAAAAAGTTCAAGGGTTGAAGCTTCCAACGATCCTTTTGGTAATACAAGTTTTAGCACGAGAAGAACTTAGCGGATCTAATCGCTTCTCCCGACCTTATTTAATTTTCTTCTAAAATCAAGTCAACTCTTACGTCATTACCTAATTGTGTAATCGAGGTGAATCGACCTCTCTGGATTTGTTCCATAGTGGGGGCACCTGAACCTGTAAACAGCGCTTTACCATCGTCTCCACCTAAGAATGCGGGCGCAATATATATCACGTATCGATTAACTAAACCATCTCGATGGAAGCGACCCGCGACATCTGCTCCCCCTTCGACGAGAAGTTGCAGAACCCCTTGATTCCCTAAATTGTTGAGAAGTTCGTTGAGGTCTCCAGTCCAGGATTCAGCTGGCTGGACTAACGCTCCTTCCGGTATTTCCCCTACTACGATCCGGCGAGGATCGGTTCCTTCAACTGCTCTAACGGTAAGTTGCGGGTCATCAGATCGTACTGTTCCTGCACCTACACAAACCGCGTCACTTTCAGCTCTTAATTGATGGACGTCTGCTCGAGCCTCGTCTCCTGTGATCCATACGCTAGATCCATCAGGAGCAGCTATGCGTCCATCTAGTGTGGCTGCAAGTTTTAACACCACATAAGGACGTCCAGTGTTTCGATGGCAGAGATAGGGGGCTAGTTGCTCTAGGACTTCAGTTGCACTTGGACCGAGTTCAACTTCTATTCCTGCATCTAAGAGAGTGCGTATTCCTGAACCCGATACTTGCTCATCCGGATCTTTGATAGCTACTACCACCCGAGAAATTTGCGCATTAATGATTGCCTCTGTGCAAGGTCCTGTTTTGCCGTAGTGGTTGCATGGTTCAAGAGTTGTATAAAGAGTTGCGCCTTGCGCTTTTTCGCCTGCTTCTAGGAGCGCTTGAGCTTCGGCATGGGGTTCTCCCGGAGGTCCAGTTGCGGCCTTTGAAATTATTTCTCCATTAGATACAACAACAGAACCGACCCAAGGATTAGGAGAAGAATGAAGTCGCGCTTCTTTAGCGACTTCTACTGCCTGAATCATGAACTTTGAATCGTTAACCGAGTTCATGATGAGGTGGGGTGCGGATCTGCATTATCCACTAATAGACGTACGGCATGAGGGACTACGTCAATCACGGCTTCAAGGCATTCAATGGAGCCCTTGGCCGAACCTGGGGTATTAAGAATGAGAGTCTGACCTCTTGTTCCCGCTATACCACGAGAAAGACGACCTAAGGGGTTAACTAGACGCATCGCTTCTGCTAAGCCTGGGGCCTCTCGATCTAATACCATTTTTGTTCCTTCAGGGGTTTGGTCGCGTGGTCCGAATCCGGTTCCTCCTGTTGTTACTATCATTCCGTGAAAATCGTCAGAAGCAGCCATCAATTTTTGCGCTACTTCTTCTGCTCCGTCCTGAACTACTAATTTCTCTACGACCTGCCAGCCTCTGCCGGTAATTAATTCTTCGAGTGCCGCGCCAGAAAGATTCTCACGTGTTCCAGCTATAACGCCATCAGAAACAGTGAGGATTTTTACCAGAATTGAAATTTCGGCATCTTGATTCATATTCAGAGGGTACCGCAGGGTCTCACCGTCTTGACCTTTGGACTGTAAGGTCTTTTGATGGAAACAAAAGCTTTACATGGTTATGAAATAGATGAATTCAGCCACGATGGGCTTAGTCGGGAAGTGTTTCGAGTCGGTAATGGGCCTGCAGTGATCGTAATGTCGGAGATGCCAGGCATTACTCCTCGTGTTGCAGAATTTGGAAGAAAAGTGGCCGGAATCGGATGCACTGCGGTTCTTCCTTCTTTATTCGGCACCCCCGGGCGTTCACCCTCAATGGGATATCTCACTTCTACTCTTGCTAAAGCTTGTATATCTCGAGAATTTACTTCTTTTCTTAGAAATCGAACTTCGCCTATCACTAAGTGGCTTAGAGCTTTAGCTGCTTTTGAGCATGGTCGATGTGGTGGTCCTGGAGTCGGGGCAGTCGGTATGTGTTTCACCGGTGGGTTTGCTCTTGGAATGATGGTTGATGAAAGAATGCTGGCACCTGTGTTAAGTCAGCCAAGTTTGCCTCTACCTTTCACGAAAGGCGCTAAACGTTCTTTAGGTATTTCAAAAAAAGACCTTCAAATAGCACGGGACCGTGTTGACGATGGCGTTTGTGTCGTTGGTTTAAGATTCAGCAATGACGGGATGTCTCCTCGTGAAAGGTTTGACCGTCTGGAAGAAGAATTCGGGGAAGGATTTATAGGGGTGGAAATAGATTCTTCTCCTGGGAATCCCTACCGTTTTTCAACTCGCGCCCACTCTGTTTTAACTGAAGAAGTAATAGAAGAACCAGGTCATCCGACTCAAGATGCATTAAATCTAGTCCTAGAACATTTTAAAGAACGTCTAGTTATTTAAAGCGGTCTTGATCTATCTAACGCTCCAATCTCAGGTACCGTCTGGTTATGAACAAGCGTGGAGCTCTAACTTTGATAGGTCCCCTAACGTGCTCTCTTCTTCTCTCATTAGGTTGTTCAAGTGCTCCTGAAACTGGTGAAGGCAAAATAAATTTCTTGCAGGCGTCTGAAGATTCTTCAGAAAATGAATCCACAAACAATCCCCTTGATGAAGAAATAGATCTCTTGCAGGCGTCTGAAGATTCTTCAGAAAATGAATCCACAAACAATCCACTTGATGAAGATGGATCCGCTAACACCTCTACTGCTGAACCTTTGAGTTTTCCAAGAATATGCCAAGCTTGGAATGGCGTGCATAATCGTCCAGACTCCACAACGGTGGAGAATATCGCTCGACATGACCTCTATTGGGATACACCATACTCATTTGATCTCTTATGGGAAGTAACAGAAGAACAGCCATACCAAGGGCTTTCCACGACTCTCGTTGATACCGATAATGACCCTTCATTAACAAAAGCGAGAATACTAAAGGAAGAGCTTTTACGGCTAAACCCAAACATCAAGACATTGATATCTGTGGAATACAGAGAGGGAAAGATTGAACTTAACGAGAATGATCTTGAGTGGTGGGAATACGGTCTTTACCCACCTGAATCCCCCTTCTGGTTTTGGGACACTAATGGGAATCCTGTTCCAGGTTGGGGTGAAGATGCCAATAAGAACGGCGTTGTAGAAGCCGAGGAAGCACTCTCCGGGCTGACTGACTTCAGCCAACCAGAACTCATTGAGTTAATTGCCCAAAAAGCTCTTGCCCTAAAAGAGTCCGGCATCGTAGATGGAATTTTTCTTGACTGGTGGAACGAACATCACCGGACTGCCGCTTCTTTCTTGGATTGGTCCACCTTCTATATGACCCAAGAAGAAGAACTCGAATCACGATTAACTATCCTTCGCCGTATCCGAGAAGTAACCGGAGATGACTTCCTAATCCTAGTGAACACAAATGAATCGAAAGCCCCTCGATCCGCCCCCTATGTAAACGGCTCGTTTATGGAACTTTACAAATCCGACTACTCCAAGGGATATACAGTCGAATACCTAATAGAAGTGGAAGACACCTTGCACTGGGCGTCTGAAAACTTTCAGGAACCACGTATCAACTGTTTAGAAGGCTGGCGGGTTGTCTATGACTACGGCAATGCTGAAACACGAATTACGGAACGAGATTCAGAAGAAAACCAACGATGGATGCGTGTTTTCACCACCATCGCTTTAACCCACTCCGACGAATACTCCTTATTCGGTGATGACAACGCCGAACCCTTTAGAGACCATCACCACAATTGGTACGAATTCTGGGATGCCAGCCTTGGCGAACCAATCAGCAGCAAACGGCAAACCCTTAATGGAATTGAAGGTTTATTCATTAGAGAATTCAACAATGGCTACGCCGTCTATAACCGGTCAGGAGCTGAACAGACCGTTCCCCTCAATAACGAGCATGTGGCTATTTCAACAGGGCACATCAGCGACATGCATCTGCTTGGCAATCTTGACGGCGAAATTTACCTTCATAACATCGAATCTGGCCACGCACCTTTGGAAACCGTGGATCAATAAGTTCATTCAACTTGGTAACGAAAAACTGCCATTCCTTCACTGTTCAGATCCTGAGGAAGAAGCATTCCTCCTTGTCCGTGAACTCTCCATGGTTCTGGGAGCAGACCGCAAGACTGAATTCCTGTCTTAGCTCTAAAGCGTTCATCTACTTCAGTTGTTTCCGTAGAAGTGACTGTACATACGCTATAAATGAGTTGCCCGCCAGAGGCCACTAGATTTAGAGCTGAGAGGAGAAGTTTTTCTTGCAAGGAAGACAACCTTTCGATTTCCTCTTCGGAGACCCGCCACCGGGCATCTGCTCTACGCCGTAAAACTCCCAGACCTGAACACGGAGCATCTACCAACACTCGATTAAACGATTTTGGTTTAAATGGTGGAAAACAACCATCAGAAACCACCAAAGAAAGATCGGTATTAAGTCGTTGCACATTTTCTGCCACAAGCCCTATGCGGCTCTCTCGCACATCTGCTGCAACGGTCCACACCCCACCAGAAGCCATTAATGTGGCCTTTCCACCTGGCGCCGCACACAAATCCAAAATGGAATCTCCTGCCTTTGACCCGTCAACAGCTAATTCAGCGACCATTTGGGAGGACAGATCCTGATGGTATCCATCGCTTCGAGTCACAGCCAGCGCAGGCTCATTCATAGTTTTCGCCATCTCTAACGCGTCTTGTTCCCCTACATCTAACCTAAGGCGATCCATAAGCCAATCTGGGTAGCTGAGTTCAATAGCTTCTGACGGCCAATCAGTAACCGGGTTCTCGGCAATCCGCCTCAGCACTGCGTTACAAAGTCCGCGAAAGCGACGGGGGGCTACTTCAACGGTTGCCGATACTGCCGCGTGAGCTGGAACACCACCAAAAATTATTTGCCACACACCTAGTCGTAAAATTGTTCTCGCTAGAGGTTCTATTTCATCGTGGAGAAAGCGGTCAAGCGTATGGTCACAAGCACGTCTCATCCGCGTAGTTCCATAAACCATTTCTGTGACAAACGCGCGGTCTCTGCTATCTAATTTAGATTTTTCCAAAGTGGCATTAAGAACTAAATTCGCGAAAGCGCCGTCGTTCTCTATTCGTTCAAGAACTTTGACCGCTGTACGGCGAGGCGCTACCCCTTCTGTCATCAGACGAACCGGTCTTCAGACGTGAGGCGCGCTCCGGACCGCCATGAGTCGAAAGATTGACGTCCTCGATTCTCAGCTTGCACTTCTATCAACTGAAGTGAACCGTTCACCCCAGATACTTGATCGCCAATAATCGTTCCGACCGGTTCTGGTAAAGATGAGGCAACTGAAGCTGACCAGATTTTGAAACGTGCTCCTCGAAACGTAGTCCAAGCCCCGCCTAAACGAATCTTATTCATGAGCTCTTCGATTGGTTGGTCCCATTCTAAATGAAGATCTTTCGATGAAATTTTGTGAGCATATGTAGGTGAACCAGTTTGAGGAACAGGTGTTTTGAGTCCTTCTTGAAGCGCTCTTACCAACATGTGACTCCCAACTTCCACAAGATTCTGTCGAAGTTGATCCCCTGTCTGGTCTCCTATCTCTACTTCTTCACTAGCGCAAACACCGCCGGTATCTAACTCTTCTTCTACAACCATCAGCGAAACACCAGTAGTCGAGTCTCCGGCCAATATAGATCTCTCAACTGGTGCTGCCCCTCTCCAACGCGGAAGCAATGAAAAATGCAAATTAAGCATCGGTATTTTCTCTAAATAATTCTTTGGAATAATTTGACCAAAAGCAACAACTACCCCAAGATCAAATTCAACATCAAACAAGTCAGACAAGTCATGTGTTACTGGCAAACCAAGTTCAAGAGCTTTCTCTTTAACTGGACTATGACTTGTAGAGGATCCTCGCCCGCGTCGCTTGTCGCCTCCTGTAACGACCATCGCCACTTCAAACCCTGCTTTGTCTAACTCTACTAAAGGAGGTACCGCTATGTCTGGTGTCCCTAAATAAACCAACCTCGTGGGATTTGTTGGAAGAGTAGCTCTCAAGGCAGCCGCAATTCTCCAGGATCTGAAGGCGGCCTGGGAGTACGCCTGAGATCTAATTCTCTTAGCTTGCTTAATGCTTGACGTCGGCTTTCATCATCAAGCAGGTCTAGCAACAAGACTCCATTTAAATGATCAATTTCGTGCTGAAATAAGCGTGCTTCAAGTTCATCTGCCTCTATCGACACTTCGTTTCCATTGAGGTCAATGCCAACTAAATGAATTGTTTTAGGGCGAATAATTTCCCAAGAAAGCCCCGGGATTGAAAGGCAAGCTTCTTCAAAGACCCATTCACCATCCGATTCCACAATTTTTGGATTCAGAATTACTCCTGAGTGTTCTCCATGATCGTAAACGAAAAATCTTTTCTGAATTCCTACTTGTGGTGCTGCAAGACCTATGCCTGCAGCGTCATACATTGATGAGAACATGTTGTCAGTTACCTTCACCAAAGACGCGTCTATGTCGGTTACTTCATCCGTTACTGTACGTAGTACCGGATCACCAACTGTTCGTATTTCATATGAACCCATAAGATAAGACTATCGTCTGGGTATGGGCGACTCCGATCAGCATTACTGGGTATCTAACCCTCAATCCGTTTCTCGTAAAAAAGAGGTGCAATTGCTTCTTCCTGATGTTGATCTGAGTTTGACTACTGACCGGGGAGTTTTCTCTGCTAACCAAGTGGATAAAGGAACCCGCTACCTCTTAATGGAAGGTCCTTCTGTTCCTGCATCGGTGAAAAACATTTTGGATTTAGGTTGCGGATACGGACCTATCGCATGCACCTTGGGAAAGAGGTATCCAGATGCAAAAGTTTGGGCCACTGACACCAACATTCGGGCACTCGAACTTTGTCGCCTAAACGCTGAAAAAACAAATTCAAAAAATATCCTTGCTTGTCTTCCAGAAGAAATACCTGAAGATATTTCTTTTGATTCAATCTGGTCGAATCCTCCAATAAGAATTGGTAAAGAATCTCTTCACGAACTCCTCCTAGAATGGTTAAACCGTCTTAGCCCCAATGGGTCAGCTCATTTCGTCATACAACGACATCTCGGTTCTGACTCATTAGCTAAGTGGTTAGAAACAAAAGGATGGAATACCAGTCGTCGTGGTTCAAGAAAAGGATTCCGACTATTGGATGTAACTAGAAGGGAAAGCGATGAAGAATCTTGACAGCACGGGCCTTAAAAGACTTCATCGTCAATGGCGCCGACAAACCGAATCTGATGTAGCAATACTCCTCGATAGCGTCCAAACACCATTCAATGTTGGAACGATTCTTCGTACTGCAGCTGCGTATCGAAGTTCTCATATCTGGTTTTCTGGCGCCACGCCGCTTCCATCTCATCCGAAAGTAGCCCGTACTGCTTTGGGAACAGATCGCTATTTGACGTGGTCTTTTTGTGAAGAAATCGAGGAAGCCATAACTCAAATTAAAGATTCTGGTTTCTCCCTACTAGGAATTGAATTATCTGAGGAGGCGACACCAATATTTCAGGTACCAATCAAGGAAAAAACATGCTTAGTCTTTGGGCATGAAGATCGAGGCCTTTCATCTCAAGCCCTTGAAGCCTGTGATTCTGTCGCTTTCATTCCTCAACTAGGTCGAGTTGGAAGTTTGAATGTTGCCACGGCTGCCGGTATTGCCCTATATGAAACACACCGGAGAATTTGGAATCCTTGATCTAAATATTCTGCGGGTCAACTTGAATGCGCAACCTACCGCTTGGGCGCTCTGTTTTATGCAATAGTTCCGCCAAGTCTTCTGAATTTGGCGCCTGCACCAACCATGACCCATCTCTTGGCCCCATGATTTGTATTCCCTCTGGTTTCCCTAATGAATTCATGAATATTTCTGCCGAGGCACCGGAAATCTCCGCTTGGGCAGAAAAAGGAGGCAAATTCAATATCCTTCTTCTTTCTTTTTCTGACTCGGATAGAAGTTCTGGATCTCCATTAACTGCTGCCTGGAGTACTTCATGGTCAGGTTGTCTGGTTTGAATGACTATTTTTCCATCACTGCCTTTGGGACCCACCAATCGCGAAGCTTGCGCCAACAATGACAACGCTTGTTCATTAGCCCGAAAACGCCGTGCAAGAAGCTCTTGATCAAAATCAAGAAAGATGACTTGAGATGCTTTCTTGAATCGATGCAGAGCTGCTTCGGTTCCGATAAATAATTTACAGCCCGCAACATCAGCGGCCTTTGTTTCAGAAGTAATCTCCACCGTTGACTGACGCGCCAATGCTTCAATCTCTTCTCTTAAACGACTAATACCTGCTCTTAGATTTTTGAAACGTGTGGAACCGCAGCGAATACACAAAGATGGTTGACGCGCTCCATCTACAGTACATAAAAGCATCTCATCTTCATCTTGAATAAGGGGAACTTGATGATCTTCACACTTAACTAACTCCCCACACTGTGAACATGCAAGTAACCGAGATCTTCCCTTTCTATTCAGTATGCAAATAGTTGGATCTTCACTTTTTGCCCTTATTAATGAAACTAAATCATCACTTAAAAGACCTGGCCTTAAAGGATTTTCTTCACGTCGGTCAATAATTTGAACTTCTGCCCAACTTTCAGATTCATGATTCTTTGGAAACTTCTGCAACTCTCCCCACTGCAATGCTTCCAAACTTGGAGTTGGTGAAATTAAAACACAGGGAACTTCAGCTCTGCGAGCTCTCTCTATAGCAACATCTCGAGCATGCCACGTAGGCATCCGCTCTTCTTGAAGAGTTTCGTCGTGTTCGTCAAATATTAATATTGCGGCCAACTTACTAACAGGAGCAAATACTGCAGATCGTGTTCCAACAACCACTCCACCAGCAGCAGCTTCTGCCCATTGATGAGGCATTAGTGAAACGGGAATACCTATTCTTTTTAGATTGCCTGTAAGCGATTTGGCCATTTCGATTGAAGGAACAATAACCAAAACATTGCCCGTCCTTATAGCCGCTTTTATAAGAGGAAGAATCTCTTCATTAGGCGGCATCCTCAGAACTCTTTTAAGTTTCTCAAGGGCTTCTACCGCCCAAATTGGTGGTTTAGCGCCAATTACGACATCGGACGGAGAAGCGGGTAGACGATCAATATTCCTTGACGGCGAAGCTGTCTTTAACACGGATGAAAGCTTTCCTGCCCACCTGTAAGAAACCCAACGAGCAATCTGAATCATTTCTGAACTAGGACCCATACCACTTAGTTTTGTCAACTCACGAAGCTTGACTCCTTTTGGTGGGTCTACATAGTCTTCTACTACCCATCCCGCTACCCGTCTTGGGCCAAAAGGAATTCGCACTCTGCTACCTACCTGAAGGTTTTTATCTCTCCCATCAGCCATCCAACTGCTAGGGACTAGGTAATCAAACGGACGATCTATTCCACCTACATCTGGCAGAACACGTACAACTCTGCCAATTGTCTCCTCTTTGGATTCAGAATCATAATTTGCGTCTTGGAAAGGTAACTGGCTCTGATCCGACATTTTGCCGGGCACGGTCTGTCGCCTAATCTAGTTCAAGAGCAGAACGAATTTCTTCAACTTTTCCTGTCTGCTCCCAAGGAAACTTTTCTCGACCAAAATGGCCATAAGCAGCAGTGTCCTTATAAATAGGTCTTTTTAAATCAAGGTCGCGAATAATCGCAGCAGGGCGGAGATCAAAGATTTCGTTTACACAGTTTGATATTTTTCCTGGATCCACGGTTTCAGTATTGAAAGTCTCCACATAGATAGAGACCGGTCTAGCCATACCTATTGCATAAGCTACCTGAACCTCACATCGGCGAGCTGCTCCAGCTGCCACAAGGTTTTTCGCAACCCATCTGGCTGCATAAGCTGCTGAACGATCAACTTTGCTTGGGTCTTTACCGGAAAAGGCTCCTCCGCCGTGGCGAGCCATCCCTCCGTAAGTATCAACAATTATTTTACGGCCGGTTAGTCCCGCATCTCCGACTGGCCCTCCGATGACAAACCGTCCAGTGGGATTTACATAAACTTGGTAATCATCATCAGCAAATTGTTCTGGAATTACTGGGCGAATAACCTCGTCTATGAGATCAGGACGAATCATTGAATCGCGGTCAATTCCATCATTGTGTTGTGTTGAAACAAGAATTGTCTTTAAACGAACTGGTTGATCATCTTCATAATCAAATGTGACTTGAGTCTTTGCATCTGGTCTTAAATATGGGATTGAACCTGACTTGCGCACAGACGCATGACGTTCTGCCATCTGATGGGCAAGGTTGATAGGCAAGGGCATCAATTCTTCTGTTTCATCACAGGCATAACCAAACATCATGCCTTGATCGCCAGCTCCTTGGCGGTCCAGATCCTCTTCACTTGAGTTAGCAGTACGGGTTTCTTCAGAATCATCAACCCCTTGGGCTATATCTGCAGATTGCGCATCAAGACTGACCATAACCCCACAGGTATCGCCATCAAATCCAAAATCTTCGCGGTCATATCCAATCTCTTTTATGGTGCTTCGCACAATGCTAGGGATGTCCACATAACCTTTGCAGGTGACTTCTCCAGCTACAACTACTAAGCCAGTCGTAACAAGAGTTTCACAAGCGACTCTGCTCTCTGCGTCTTCAATGAGCATCGCATCAAGAACAGCATCAGATATTTGATCCGCCATCTTGTCAGGATGTCCTTCAGTGACAGACTCTGAAGTAAAAGTCCATTTACGACTCATTATTTTTCTCCGGTTTCTTCATGCTTATCAACCTTCAACTTTAGAGCAGTATCAAGTATCGCCTGTGCTATATCTCGTTTGTCGGCGAGAGGAAGTTCGGTTTTTCTTCCCGCTGAGTCAAACAAAGTTGCTGCGTTCGTATCACAGTCGAATCCTGTATTTTCGGCAGAAACATCATTCGCTACGATCAAATCAATACCTTTAGCTTCGAGTTTTTTCTTTGCATTTTCTTCAAGGTCGTTTGTTTCGGCAGCAAAACCCACCAAAATTTGTTTCCCAGTGTGAGAAGAACCCAAAGCGGCAAGAATATCTACGGTGGGTTCAAGGCTTATCTCTAAACACTCTTCAGATTTCTTAATCTTTTTTTCGCTCTTTACTACGGGAGTGAAATCTGCCACTGCCGCTGCCATAACCACTAAGTCGCTTTTTGGTGCTTCAGAAAAAACTGTCTGTGCCATTTCTCCTGCGGTCTCAACAGTTATTACCTGCAGGTTTGGGTGCTTTGGGGCACGATTAGGTTCAGTGGTGACACAAACAACTGACGCTCCTCTAGTAGCTGCTTCTAAAGCTATGGCATGCCCTTGTTTACCAGATGACCTATTCCCGATATAACGAACCGGGCAGATAGGCTCTTTTGTTCCGCCCGCTGAGACTAAGACTTGAAGTCCCGAGAAGTCTTGAGTCTTAGAATTCAAACCTGAATTTAATACTTTTTCGACCGCAGCGACTATAGAGACTGGATCGGAAAGGCGACCTGCCCCATCATCACCTCCTGCTAAACGTCCTTGTTCTGGTCCGACAATTTCTACACCACGTTTGATCAACTCTTGGATATTGTCTTGAACGGAAGGTTGTTCCCACATCTCAGTGTGCATCGCAGGACAAACTATTACGGGAGCCCGAGTAGCTAACAGGGTTGCAGTCAACAAGTCAGCAGATCGGCCAGTTCGATAATCCGAGAGCAACCTTGCTGTAGCAGGACAAACCAGAATCAAGTCAGCTTTTTGACCGAGGTTTGTATGTGGTATTGGGTGTTCTTCTTCCCATAGAGAAGTCTGAACTTTTTCTGAAGCCAAAGCATCGAACGTTGCTCGCCCTATGAATCTCTCAGCACCTTTTGTGAGAATGGGTGAAACATGGGCTCCGGCGTCTACTAGACGACGACAAACTTCGACTGCCTTATACGCAGCGATTCCCCCAGTTACTCCAAGAACGATTCGGCGACCATCAAAGATGCCCATAAGTTCAAGGTTAAATCAAGCGCTTTCGTCGCTTGTCTCTTCAGACTCAACATCTTCTTCGAGTTCTGAATCTTCCATGGCTTCAATCGCCATCAATTCTTCTTCTGATGGTTCTGAGTCTTCTGAAATCTCAACAGGAATTATTTTGTCTACTGAGATCTCTTCAAATGCTATGGATAAAGGTTTACGCGCTGTTGAGGGAAGTTGAGGAGGAATAGAAGCTCCAAGACCTTCCCCTAATTGATTGAAATACGAGTTTATTTGCCGAGCTCGTTTAGAACTAAGAGCCACTAAACGGAACTTGGATTCAGCCCGATCTAAAAGCCCTTCTATCTCGGGGGTGATCATGGTGTCGTGACCCTTCACAAAAATACCTCATCTTTAGTTGATGTTTCATACCTGAACGCATTTCAGACGTATAAACGGTATCAGATATGGCGCTCATTACCTCGATAGTCCAGTGTTGAAGAACTTAAGTAATCCGTTTTTCACTAATCACTTCTTGGATCTTTTTTACCGCTTCTTTGAGATCATCATTAATAATTTTTAGGTAGCCCAAAGACTCGGCTTCTATTCTTTCCCGCTCACCCTCAATGATTCTTTCTTCTGCCCGTTCTTCAGTGTCTCCGCGTTCAAGAAGGCGTCGGCGTTGCTCTTCCACACTGGGGGCATCTACAAAAATTAACAAAGCATCTACATAATTTTCTTTGATTTGGTGACCGCCTGCCACATCTATTTCTAGAAGAATGTCATGTGATACAGATGCGTCAGGAACAGGAGTTCCATAAAGTTCTCCTAAAAACTCGTTCCATTCAATAAACCCTCGATTATTTTGATGATCAAGAAATTCTTGACGGCTAACAAATTTGTACGCTTCTGGATCTTCATCAGATCTTCGTGTCCGGGTTGTCCATGATTGACTGAGTGCAAGGTTTTTATCTTGAGTTACGAGTTTCTCTGCGAGGACACCTTTTCCTACTCCTCCTGGGCCCGAGAGAACCACTAAAAGTGGTTCTCTTTTCTTAGGTGTCATAAGTCCTCTATGAAAACCGAGATAAGAGGTCGGAGCGCTGTTGACTCCCTAGTCCTTTGAGTCTTCGGCTTTCACTAATTCCTATTTCCTCCATTGTTCGTCTGGCTTTTACTTTGCCGAGTTTAGGAAGAGACTCTAAAGCAGATAGAACTTTCATTTTTGCAATAACCGGATCATTATCTGCGCGTTCAAGAAGTCCTGGAAATGTGAGAGAACCCATTTTTAGCAGTTCTTTAATTTCGGCTCGAGCTCGTCGCGCTTCAGCTGCTTTCACTAAAGCTGCTCGTCGTTGTTCGTCTGTAAGTTCGGGAAGTCCTGTCATGACAGGGACTTTAGCGTCGAAAATGCTTTTGGTGAAATCATCCGAGCAAATAACTAACAAGTTCTGCTGCAGCAAGGATCGGTTCTTCTGCAGACGTCACTGTACGACCTATAACCAAGATGTCAGCTCCATCGTTTATAGCCTGCTGCGGCGTCAAGACTCGTGCTTGATCATGGGTTTCAGATCCTGGCATACGAGTACCAGGTACGACTCGTATTAATTGATCTGCCCATGGCTCAGTGATAGGTAAATCAGGAGCGGCGCAAATGATTCCGGCGCATCCAGTTTCTACCGCAAGTGAAGTTCGAGTCTTCAATGTTTCTGAAGATGCTTCGGCATCACTAGTCAAAACTGTCACCCCTAAAACTCCTGGCGGTGGCCCATCAAGACCCTCTGCTCCCTCTCTTAATCCTTCAACGGCTGCTTGAAGCATTGCCTCTCCACCGGATGTATGAACAGTGAGCCAGCGAACTCCTAAGGATCCAACAACTCGAGCTGCTTTATTGACCGTGGTTGGTATGTCATGCAATTTGAGATCTGCAAATACATCCCACCCGTTTGCAACAAGTCCTGCAATTACATCTGGCCCAGCAGCTGTATAAAGCTCTAATCCAACTTTGACCGTTCCAAAAAATTCATCAAGATCAGCAGCGAGACGTCGAGCTGCAACAATATCGTCAACGTCTAACGCCAGTGCCAAACGAGAACGAATTTCGGAAGGAACTTCTCCCTCATCAGTTTCTTCAAATTCATCGCTATCGAAATTTTCTTCAGCCATGAGCTACTCCAATCAACTTATTTACTTGATCTAAACCTTGATCTTTACACCATTTTGAAAACCCTTTGAGGATCTTCTGAGGAGCACGAGGGTTTGCGAATGTTGCTGTTCCTATTTGTGTTGCAGTTGCCCCTGCCATCAGAAACTCAGAAACGTCTTCCCCTGTTGCAATTCCTCCTACGCCAATGATTGGTATTTCTAAATTGCTGGCGTAAGTATCAAAAACCGACCGAATTGCTATTGGTTTAATCGCAGGGCCTGAGACTCCACCTCGCCCAGCCCCTAATAAAGGTTTACGAGTGTCCGTGTTAATCACCATGCCTAATAATGTGTTTGCTACTGTTACTGCTTCTGCTCCAGCTTCTTCAGCTGCTTGTGCGATTTGAGGTAAGTGAGGAGTGTTTGAACTGAGCTTCGCCCAACAAGGTTTTTCTGAAACTAAAGAAGCTTTTACAACTTCAGCAGTTGCCGCCGCTGAATGAGCAAAAAGATTCGTTCTATCTTCTAAATTTGGGCAGGAAGCATTCACTTCTACCGCGATCACAGCATCTGAAGCGCCTGCTAGTAGTTTCGCTGCCTGTGCAAACTCTTCTACTGTTTGCCCCCAAATGCTTACAACTATCCTTGCTCCGGTCCTTTCTAACAAGGGAAGATCATTTGTCAGCCATTCTTCTATTCCGGGGCCTTGGAGCCCGATGCTATTTATCATTCCTGCAGAAGTTGGGTGTAAACGGGGCGAGGGATTACCAGGCCAGGGTTTGGCATGTAGCGACTTCACAACAATTGCTCCAAGCGAGGAAAGGTCAAAATATTTTGAAAGTTCAGCGCCTTGTCCAGATGTTCCTGATGCTGTCATGATCGGATTTGGAAGAACTACAGACCCTATTCTCGTCGTGAAATCAGTACTTGGAATATGCCCCATATCAGTGCTCTGCTTTGACGCCTTCATGGTATGTCTGAAGAGTACGAACTTCTAGTGAACTATTTTTCCATTCATGAAGACCTTTAGCTGCTGCTAATGCCGCAGAGGCAGTAGTAAGAAGTGGGATGTCTTCTGCTCCAGCTGCTCCGCGAATATGGTCTCCATCGGCACGTGGTCCTCGTCCGTGGGGGCTATTAACTACGAGTTGAACTGCTCCCGAACGAATCAGTTCAACTGCATCTGTTCCCTCTTCATCCAGTTTCGCTACTACATCTTTAACTCGTATTCCGTTTTTCTCTAAATGCTCTGCTGTGCCTTTCGTTGCTACTATCTCAAGCCCTAAATCTGAGAGGCTTCGCGCTGCTTCAAGCCCTGTTTCTTTATCCCTATCTGCGAGAGACATAAACACTGTTCCTGATTCTGGTAGTGCCCCTCCTGCAGAAATTTGAGACTTAGCGAAAGCTAGTCCGGTTGTTAGATCTATACCCATTACTTCTCCCGTGGAGCGCATTTCTGGGCCAAGCACAGGGTCAGCTTCTGGAAAACGATTGAATGGCAATACTGCTTCTTTAACTGCAACATGATCTCCAGAGACTCGAGGCCTAAGCAACTTTTCTTCTCGTAGTTCCGCAAGTGTGGCGCCGACCATCACCCGGCTAGCTACTTTTGCCAAAGGAACCCCTGTCGCTTTAGCTACAAAAGGGACCGTTCGTGAAGCGCGAGGATTAGCTTCAATCACATAAATCTGATCTTCTTTTACTGCAAATTGAACATTGATCAGTCCCTTTACTTCAAGGGCTTCGGCTATCTGTAATGTAAATTCTTCAATTTTTGTTATTACTTCTTCGCTCAAATGCGGTGGAGGTATCACACACGCACTGTCCCCACTATGAATACCTGCTTCTTCCACATGCTCCATTACTGCCCCTATGACAGTATCTCCAGTTGCATCCCGGATCGCATCAACATCCACTTCGATTGCTTCTTCTAGGAAGCGATCGACAAGAACTGGGCGTTCTGAAGAAAGTCCTCCCTCAATTCCTAGACTTCCGAACTCTAAACGTTCTGCCATAG
>Ga0315321_10000385_pt1 | contig 31833 bp, 34 predicted proteins | sample M180m21515metaG_FD_203464 | JGI IMG/M metagenome (GOLD analysis project Ga0315321, IMG submission 203464) | Ammonia-oxidizing marine archaeal communities from Monterey Bay, California, United States - M1 80m 21515 | ecosystem: Environmental > Aquatic > Marine > Intertidal zone | place: USA... | reverse complement strand
TGAGCCGTTTTTCACGACCAAAGATGTCGGCGAAGGCAGCGGCCTTGGCCTGAGCATGGTCTATGGCTTCATCAAACAGTCCGGCGGTCATATCACCGTCTATTCCGGGATTGGCTACGGTACGTCTATCGCCATGTATCTGCCGCGGTTGCAATCCGAATCGACCAGCCCGTCTGAAGCAGAAACGGAAATTGTTGAAGCCCTCCCGAAGCTATCCAGGCCCATCGTATTCTCGTCGTCGAGGACAATGACGCCGTTCGCGATGTCGCCGTCGCCATGCTGGAAGACATGGGCTACCACGTGATCGAGGCCCAAGATGGCCTCTCCGCGCTTGAAGCCTTAAAGGCGGAGAATGGCAAGTTTGACCTGATGTTCACGGAAATTGTTATGCCGGGCGGCATGCATGGACCCGCAGTCGCCAAAGAAGCCCGAGCCGTATTCCCGCACCTGCCGATCCTCTACACATCTGGATACGCAGAAGCAGCAGTGCTGCGCGAAGGCGACATTGGCAATACTTTTGAATTGGTCAGCAAGCCCTATCGGCTGGAGGAACTGAAAGAGAAAGTGCGCAAAGCCCTCGACCAGAAACTCCAAGGCACTGACTCCGGAACTACACTTTAAGCAAGGCCTCTCACGGGCCTCCCCACGCGGTGCTAAGCTCTGTCCCGAACTGAAAATCAGGATAGGAGCAGGCGATGCTGGCAGTGTGGGTGACAGTAAAAATCAAACCGGAACTCAGGCAAGAATTCCTGAATGCGATTGAAGTAGATGCGATCGGCTCGGAACGCGACGAGCCCGGCTGCGCCCGCTTCAACGTCCTCCAGGACGCCGAAGACGAGAACACCTACTATTTCTACGAAGTCTATAAGGACGAAGCCGCCCGCCTCGAACACCGCGCCGCCCCCCATTACGCCGTATGGAAAGCCGCCGCGCATACCTTAGCAGAACCCGCCACCCGGATAGAAACCCGGTCCGTGTTTCCAACGGAACCGGAATACTGGTTTCCGAAATAGCGGCGCAGCTCCTACTTCACCCCGGATGTCCGTTGGAGAATGCCTTCGACGAATACAGCCGTTTGGACGCCGGTAAAGCCTGCGTCTGAGAGATAGCCTTCGACTTCGGCGGTGGAGTGGGCGATGCCGGTGGTGTTGTTGATGGCTTGCGCCAAGCCCCACATGGCGGGGTCAGCTGGGCCAGAGCGGTCTGGGTCCAAGGATTCGCCGATTAGGTGGAATGTTCCGCCGGATGCCATAGCCGCATAGGCCTTCTTCGCGACAGCGGCGAAGGCTTCACGGCCATACATGGGCAGGTTGGACGCCATGACGGCCACATCCGCGCCATCGGGGAATGGGTCGCTGTTGAAGTCGCAAGCTTGCGCTTTGATCCTATCCTCTAGCCCATTCTCTGCGATGAATTCCCGCGTTACCGGCACGACGGCAGGCAGGTCCAGCACGACGGCCTTCAGGTCCGGGTTGGCTTTGCAGGCTTCAATGCAATAGGCACCTGATCCGCCGCCAATATCAATCAGCAGCTTGGCGCGCGACATATCTACGTGACGGAGGAACAACCGTCCCGCACCCCGCCCAATTGAATAGGTGCCGCGATGATAGCGGCGCGCTTCTTCAATCGTGATGCCGTCAACCGTTGGGTTTTTGAGGACGGGCGGCGTTTGCTCACTTAGAACCTCCGCCATCTGGCCCCAATGGTTCCAATCGGGCTTGGTGAACAGCATCCATTCACCGGCATATGTGGGCTTGCCTTTGACAAGGTAGCGATCAACATCCGCCACATTGCGCAGAATTTCGCCATCACGCTCGATCATGCCGAGACCAAGCATGGCGATAATAATCCGCTCCCCATGCAAGAGTTGCAGCCCCATTGCCTTTGTCAGCGTGGCTTCCGTATTGGCGCCTGCATCAAGATGCGTGAACAACTCCAGCTCAACCGCCCCCATCAGCGCCCCGGCTTCGCGATACGCGCGCACCATGGTTTGCAGCCGCTTCGTCGTTGGCCGCGCATTCTGCCCCTCTGAGCTTCCAGACTTAGGCATAGGATGCGCCCATCCCTTCGCTTGGGTCCATGAATGGGCCGTATGGCGGGATCGGGTAGCGAAGGCCGACGCGGGACAGCGCCTCCATACCCTCGATGCCGCGCTTGAATTCATGGGGCGGCATGGCGATCAGCAGCTCGTCATCCGCAACGCCGCCATAGCGCCGTTCCGCAAAGCACGGGATGGAGATAGAGGTGTCTTTCGTCAGCAGCGCTTTGCCCCAGCTATCGGCGCAGGCGCTTTCACCTGTGATCGACATATCGTAGCGGCGATAGCGTTTATGCTGGAGGCCGTTCACGAAAATGATGATCTGCGCCGGCGTGCCATACAGCATCACGATATCCGGCGGATCCAGCCGGGCTGAGCGGATAGGCGAGACCACCGTCGCCACATAAGTCCCGTAAACTTGGCGGGGCATTTCGGCCTGGTGGGCAGCGGCGGCGACTTGGTTTTCGAACCAAACGCCTGTCATGTGGGTGCCGTCCAGCGTCGGCTCATCCGGCAGATCAATGCCATGGACGCCGCCGCAATTGGAATTCGGCCGCACATTCTCCGCTGTGATGCCTAGCGTGAACCCGGCCATGCGGGACTGCGTCACCAATTGGCACATTGTGTGGAACCGCCCAGCCTTCGGGCGGCGGAGGCCTTGGATCTCGTTCATCTCATCCAGCGACGTATATTGCTTCATGCCGATGGCGAGCGTGCGCGGCTTCAGCACAGCCGTCAGCCTGTTGTTCAGGTCCTGCAACTCCGCTGCGGACACATGTTCATAGTCTGGGTGCGCGTCGAGCGGGGTGGGCTGCGGGTGGGCTGCTGTATCAGGCATCATGTCTCTCCATCAGGTTCGATATTGAAAGCATGCCATGCTGGTTCCACCTTTGCTATGATGCCTCCCGAACCGCTAACGGAAGAGATGCTCCATGCCCCATGACGGCCATCATCACGATCATGATCACGGATCAGAACTGGCTGAAACTGAGCTTCGCGTGCGCGCGCTGGAGAGCCTGCTGGTCGAGAAAGGCTATGTGGACCCCGCTGCACTCGATGTGCTGGTTGAGACCTATGAGAAGAATGTCGGCCCAAGGAACGGCGCCCGCGTTGTCGCCAAAGCTTGGGACGAACCAGACTACAAAGCCTGGCTGCTTGAAGACGCCAGCGCTGCCATTGCCTCACTTGGTTATACAGGGCGCCAAGGGGAGGACATGATTGTCCTGGAGAATACGCCAGAAACCCACAACATGGTCGTCTGCACACTCTGTTCCTGCTATCCCTGGCCTGTGCTTGGGCTGCCACCCACTTGGTACAAAGCCGCCCCTTACCGCGCCCGGTCCGTTTCCAAACCGCGCAGCGTGCTGGCGGAATTTGGCGTGACATTGCCGGATGCCACAGAAATCCGCGTATGGGATTCGACCGCAGAGACCCGTTACATGGTCCTGCCAATGCGCCCGGCTGGCACAGACGGCTGGTCCGCTGAGCAACTGGCGGACATCGTCACCCGGGACAGCATGATCGGCACGGGGCTTGTGGAGGCCGCATCATGAACGGTGCCCATGATCTCGGTGGCGGCCATGGCCATGGGCCGATAGCGCCTGATCCAAACGAGCCGCTCTTCCACGGTGATTGGGAGCGAAAGGCGTTCTCCCTCACCCTCGCCATGGGCTTCACCGGCCAATGGAATATTGACCAATCCCGCTTCGCCAGGGAAAGCATGGCGCCCGGTCGCTATCTGGAAACGTCATATTACGAACATTGGTCCCATGGCCTCGAAGTGCTGTTGGCGGACCGTGGCTTGGTCAGCGAGGCGGAAATCCAGGCAGCGAAACCGATTGGCCCGGCGAAGCCTGTACAGCGGATTCTGAAGGCTGAAGATGTTGTTGCGACCCTCCAAAAAGGCGGCAGCGCCAAGCGCGATGAAGCAGGCGTTGGCCCAGCCAAATTCAACGCTGGTGACCGCGTGATCGCTCGCAATATCAACCCGCCGACACATACCCGCGTTCCCCGCTATGTGCGCGGGCGGGCCGGCGTGATCGACAGGGTCCACGGCGTCTTCGTGTTTCCGGATACCAACGCCAAGTCGGCAGATGAAAAGCCACAATGGCTCTACGCCGTGAGGTTTGAAGGCCAGGAGCTTTGGGGGCCAGATGCGGAGGCCGGAGCTTGCGTTTATGTCGATCTTTGGGACGATTATCTTGACCCGGCCTGATCCTGCAGTGCTGCGCAACGGCCTGCCCGCCGAACGCCCAGTTTTTGCCGCCCCCTGGGAAGCGCAAGCCTTTGCCATGGCGGTTGAGCTGAACCAACGTGGCCTGTTCCAATGGCAAGAGTTCGCAGACCTGCTATCTGAGGAGTTACTGGCAGCGGGTGCAGCCCAAGACGGCGAGGACTATTACCGCCACTGGATCCGCGCGCTTGAACGGCTGACGGCCGCGAAAGGCTTCATCACAGAACCCGAACGCGCCGACCGCCAAGCCGCATGGGATGCCGCCGCCAAAGCGACACCACATGGCGAGCCGATTGCTTTGGAGAAAGCAGCGCGGGACGGAAAGTAGGGGCTGGTTCGTGGCTTGGTCCTTGATCAAATCCGCAAGCTTCCCCCTCTCCGTGCCCTCGCCCTCACTGGAGGGAGAGGGATCAGGGTGAGGGTGGCGACTGCGATCTACAGAAAATAGCCGCAGCCTCACGCTTCCTCATCATCAGCAATAAACCGCCGGATGACGTTCTCGGTCATGCGGCTGATGTTATTGTCGCCGCTGTTCCAAGGCAGGCTGCCGCAGAAGGTGATGGAGCCGGTGGAGAACACCGCACCGCCATCAGCCGTAGCGAAATAAACGATATCGGCGCGGATTAAAGGTTCCGGGCGCCCGCCCGGCGTCTGCTTGATGCGGGGATATGTATCCACGTGGGTGAGCTGGTCTTCATGCACCAGGACGAAATGGTCCTGATGGTTTTCGGATGATGCAAGCGTTACGGCGTTTTCAGGCGTGCCAAGGGTTTTGTCAGCCCGGTCCAATTCAAAGCCTGCCGCACCACCGCCGGAGAAGCCGAAATCGCCGATGATCTCGTCGTCGATCCCATCAAAAATCCAGGCTTGGTCACCTTCGTATGAGGCTTTGGTGCGGCGGTAATATGAGCCTTCAAACAAGCCCTGACTGGTAAATCCGACACCGCCAAGCGCCTGCGGGGGACGACCATTCCGCCGCCAAAGCCCGCCATAAGCACCATCAAAGGCGTTGTAATATTCACCAGGTTCTGACGCCCAGGCGCGGATGCCGCCCTCTGCCCGGCGGATTTCATAAACACCCTCTAACTGCGCGTGTTTCGCAATCCGCCAGTAAAATCCGTTGCCGCCCAAATACAGCAATCGCCCGCCAAGTTTGTGCGCATAGGTTTGGAACGCATCCAGGCTGGCTTTGGTGTGATACTCGGGGTGAGTTGTTGTTGCGACAGCTTTATAGCCTGCCAGGACATCAGCACCCTCAGCGTCCAGGTCCTCATCGGTCAGGATGTCATAATCGATGCCTTTGGATTCCAACCACTGGATCAAGTGCAGATCCGCTGGCAGATGACGCAGACCCGAGGCCGCGAACCCATTTGCGATGGCCATGTAGCCGGGCCGCATATTCAGGATTGGGCGATGCCGAGTTGTGTGGCTGATGCCGCTGCCGTCACTGTGGAAGTTATAGGTGGAGAGGCCGAAATCTGGATACAGGTCTGGCGTATGCTCCCGCGCACCCCAGGATTTTGCTTTCGCCAGATAGCCTTCTGTTGTGTTTTCTCGCGCCTGATTGGCGTAGATCACATAAGTGAAGGTTGGGATCACGATACAGAAATCGGCCTGCCGCTCACCACGTTTGGGGCGGACAAAGAACGGAATCGCATCCTCACCGCCATCAGGCAGCGTTAGTTTTGCGGCATATACGCCGCTTTTCATGCCGTCCGGGATGGTGAAGGTGAAATCGGTTTCCCAGCGGCAATCGTCGATATCATCATCATGGAAATGGATGGCGCTGTATTCCGTTGGCCGGTGGCGCCAAGCCATTTCATCGCCAGACCAGTTCGACCCCGCCATGGCCCGCGACGGCAAATTAACAACCCGGCCATGCAAGCCATGACGACCCGCTTCCATCACATCCAACGAACTGATGCGCTGGGAGAAATCCCATACCGCCACAACATCATCCGCCGCTGCACTGGCAGACGCTTTGGCCTGGGCGATGCTGCGCGCCCGGTTATGCAGCATCGGGCACTCAAGCTTGCCGTTGAAGCAGGTTTCTGGCCCAAGGCCGTCGATTGAAGCGATCAGCATGTCCTGGCCAGACGCGAGGTCCGGTGCTGCGTCCAGCTGCATGTCCGCCGTGCCTGCATCGTCCCGATCAAAGATCTGGCCGATAGGGAATTGCCCGACTGTCAGCGTGCGGCTTTCGGCGTCATAGGCCATCCACACCCGGGTCCAGCGCCGTTCCGTCAATGGTTTCCCGACCGACAGCCTCGTCGCGCCAATCCTGGCTTCCGCTCCATCCGGCCCGATTGTCAGTGCATAGCCTTTGCCGTCCGCCATGCAGGACGCGATGCCTTGGTTTGGTTTCCCCGGCATTGTCGGCCAAATCGTGGCGGAGAGGGTGAAGGATTCCAGATCAGAGAATGCCGTATGCGCTGGCACGCGCACGAAGGAGCCGAGAGCGACGGTCTGCATCCGGGAAGGATATGATCCCGCAAAATCCGCCGGAATTTCCGCTTCCTGCAAGCCGGGGCTTGCTGGGTTCGGATCACCAGAAATTAGACGAACCAAACTCGCCGTGTAATCTGCATTGCCAGCGCTGGAAATCTTGAAAGCGATCTCATCGCCGGGCGCTACGGAAAGTTTGTCTGCATAGCCGATAATCGGGATCATGAACGCGCACTCTGCCGTCGAGGGATATTGAGGCCATGATTGTCTGGCCACGATACCATCGAACGCAACCCCATTCACGCAGCCTTGCCGGATTTTTCCCGGCGGGCTACGGAAGTGAGCAAATCATGTCCCCAGGAATAGGATATCCGCCCATGCGCAATGACCTGCACGAACAGAAAATTGAACTGGCCGTCGCACTCCGCTGGGCGGATAAGCTGGGATTGAGTGAAGGCATCTGCAACCATTTCAGCTTCGCCGTGGATGATAAAGGCGAGACCTTTTTGGTGAACCCCCAAGGCCTACACTGGAGCGAAATCACTGCCAGCGACATCGTGCTGTGTCGCCATGACGGCGAAGTGCTGGAAGGCAAGCACCCGGTGGAGGAGACGGCTTTCTTCATCCATAGCCGCCTGCACCTGCAGCACCCGAATGCTAAGGCCGTGCTGCATACGCACATGCCCTACGCGACCTCCTTCACACTGTTACAGGACTGCCGCTTAGAAATGGTGGAGCAGAACGCGCTCCGCTTCCATGACCGCATCGCCTATGACGACACCTATGGCGGCGTGGCGCTGAGCATGGAGGAAGGCGACCGCATCACAGCTGCGATGCAGGGCAAGGACATCGGCTTTCTGGCCCATCATGGCGTCGTAGTGTGCGGCGGGGATTTAGCGACGGCGTTTGACGATCTCTACTATTTGGAGCGCGCTTGCCAGGTTCAGGCTATCGCCCGGTCCCAGGGCTTGGCGTTCCGCAAGCTCCCGGATGATGTTGTGGCGGAAACTGCCGCCCAAATCGCAACGGATAACGGCGTACAACGCATCGGCCACTTCGCCGCGATTCGCAGGGTGGTAGAGCAAGAAGCGCCTGAGGTTCGGGATTAAGAGCGGCGAATTAGGAGCGGCATCTTCAACAGGAACACGGCGCCAGAAAGCTAACGCGTCATCCCATCCCAATCGTAAAGCCGCGGTTCTTTGGCCAGGAAGCGGCGGACGGCTTCAGCGTGAAAAGCGCTTGGGCGGAGCGCCTGTTGGGCGGCGCATTCAGCATCTGTCATGTCTGCTTGGCTGGATGAAAGGCTGCGATCAATCAGAGATTTTGCCAGCGCCTGCGCTTCCGCACTGCCTTTCGACAGGTTTGCCGCCATCTTGATAGCCGCGCCCAACAACTCATCCGGCGCGTGGACAGCGTTCACGAGGCCCATCCGCTCTGCATCCTCCACCCCGAATGACCGCGCGGTGAATGCCAATTCCTTGGCCCGGCGCGCACCAATCGCACGAGGCAGTGTGTAGGCAATGCCCATATCTGGGATCAGGCCGATGCGGCCAAACACTAAACAAAACCGGGCGCGCGGCGTGGCCAGCATGATGTCCGCCGTCATCGCCAAGCTGAACCCGCCGCCAAACGCGATGCCGTCCACCGCCGAAATCACTGGCTTTGGCAGATTGACGATGCGATACATCACGCCAAGCGTATCGCGAAGGCCAGACACACGGCTTTCTACGGGGCCGCCGTCACTTTTCTGCATGCGCGTGACATCGGCACCGGAGCAGAAATTGCCGCCGGCACCCGCCAGCACCAGCGCGCGAATGCTGTCGTCTTTCTCCGCCCGATCAATCATGGCCGGTAAATCTACATCGAAGATGTGCTGGCTGATTGCGTTCATTTTTTCGGGACGGTTGAGGGTGAACACGGCGACGCCGTCCTCATTCACGTCAAAGGTGCTGTGTGGCGCGGTCATTGCAATCTTCCTTAAAGCGGTTACTTGCTTGGCGTTGAAGATACCGGCATTATTAGATTTCGGAAATATCCCAACAGTTTCACGCGCGTATTCGCGCCCAGCCGCAAACCCGTTGCCTTAAAGGATCGACTCAATGGATGGATCAATCACAAATAACAAATGGATCGGTACGAACACAGTCCGTCCCGATGGTGTCGAGAAAGTCACCGGCATGGCCCGGTACGGTGCCGATGGCGATATGCCAGGCATGGTTTGGGGCAAGGTGCTGCGCAGCCCGCACGCCCACGCCAAGATCAAGTCCATTGACACCTCGAAAGCTGAAGCGCTGAACGGCGTTCTGGCTGTGATGACGGCAGATGACATGCCGCTCCTGCCGCTGGACATTCCGCGCCCGATGGGCCCGCAGGATCTTCGCTGGATTTGCCGCAACACCATGGCACACGGCACCGCATTGTATGTCGGCCACCCCGTTGCCGCCGTCGCAGCAACGACGCAATCCATCGCTGCAGAAGCACTGGAATTGATCGAAGTTGACTACGAAGTACTGCCGCATGTGGTCGAAATTGAAGATGCGATCAAGGAAGACGCCCCCGTCCTGCATGACTGGATTCAAACCAAAGGCGTTGAACCTGCGCCGACGAAAGCGTCCAACATCGCCTCCGTGCTGACCGAGCAATCTGGCGATGTTGAAGCTGGATTCGCTGCAGCAGACGTCATCGTAGAGCGCAGCTTTAAGACCGCAGCCGTCCATCAGGCGTATATCGAGCCGCATGCGTGCGTCGTACATTACGGCAAAGATAGCCAATCAACCGTCTGGTCGAGCAGCCAGGGCCAGTTCATGGTCCGCTTTATGACGGCTGAAATGGCCGGCATGCCGGTTGGTGACATTAAAGCGATCCCAGCTGAAATCGGCGGCGGCTTCGGCGGCAAAACGGTTGTATATCTTGAGCCGCTGGCAATGATCCTCTCTAAGAAGAGCGGTCGTCCCGTTAAAATGCAGATGAGCCGCGAAGAAGTGTTCGTCGGCACCGGCCCAACATCTGGCTCCGTCAGCCACGTTAAAATCGGCATTTCCAAGGACGGTAAGATCACCGCCGTGACCGCTGATTATTACTATCAGGCCGGCCCATTCCCAGGCTCCCCCGTTGGCCGCGCGGTGTACTTCCCGTTCGCCAGCTACAAAATTGACAACGCGATCGTGCGTGGGTTTGACGTGGTTTCGAACCGTCAGAAGGTTAATGCGTATCGCGCGCCAGGGGCACCTGCCGGCAACTATCCGCTGGAATGCCTGCTGGATGAAGCCGCAGAAAAGATCGGCATGGACCCGCTGCAGCTTCGAAAGGTCAACATGATCGGCGCTGATGAGCCAACCTTCTACGGTGCCAAGCTTGGCACCCACGGCATGTTGGAGTGCATTGAAGCGCTTGAAAATCACCCGAACACCCAGATCAAGCTTGGTCCGAACCAGGGTCGCGGCGTGGCTGTTGGCTATTGGGGCAATGCGGGCGGCGAATCGAGCGCCCAGCTCCACATCAACGAGGACGGCACGGCACTTGTGATCACTGGCCACCCAGATGTCGGCGGTAGCCGCGCATCCATGGTCAACATTGCTGCTGAATTGCTTGGCGTCGATTACCGCAAGGTTCGCGCGCAGATCGGCGATACGAACTCTGTCGGCATCAGCGCTGTAACGGGCGGCAGCCGCGTTACCTTCGCTGCCGGTATGGCGGTTGAGCAAGCAACGTCAGAAGTCATTCTAAACCTCCGCGGTCGTGCTGCTGAGAAATGGGGCATCGATATCGAAGCCGTTGATTGGGCCGATGGTCAAGCCAGTCCTGCCGGCGCCAACGCTGGTGAATTTGAGCCACTGACACTGGCCGACATTGCAGGCATGGGCGGCGCGCCAATCGCAGCGTCAGTCTCCCTGAACGCAACCGGCCACCAGGGCGCATTCGCAGCACATATGGTCGACGTTGAGGTTGATAAAGAAACCGGCCACGTAAAAGTGCTGCGCTTCACCGCATCCCAGGATGTCGGTCGTGCGATCCACCCGGACTATGTTGAAGGGCAGATTCAGGGCGGTGTCGTTCAGGGTATCGGCTGGGCGCTCAACGAAGAATACATCTACGCCAAGGACGGTGACGTTGATAACGCCGGGTTCCTCGACTACCGGATCCCGGTCGCCAGTGATCTACCAGAGATCACCCCGATCATTGTTGAGGTGCCGAATGATAAGCACCCATACGGTGTTAAGGGCGCTGGCGAGGTCACGATCGTGCCGCCGCTCGCGGCGATCACGAACGCCGTGTATCACGCGACGGGCCTTCGCATGACTGAATTGCCAATGTCACCGCCGCGCGTGCTGAAAGCGCTCAACGACGCCAAAGGCTGATTGGAAGGCTAAACCCCGATAGCGCAGCAGGTATTGCCCGTAGCGCTATCGGGGGAGTGATCTATTCTGATTCCCAAGCTTGAAGGCGGCTGAGCAATCACCATGAGTGACCTTTCTGGTAAATCTGCGCTGGTGACCGGCGCATCTGGCGGCATTGGCGCGGCCATTGCCCGGCAACTGCACGGCATGGGTGCCAGCGTCGCACTTTCAGGCACCCGCCTTGAGCCGTTAGAAGCTCTAGCCGCTGAGCTTAGCGACCGCACAGCCGTCACCCCGTGCAATCTGGGTGATGGTGAAGCTGTGGCCGGGCTGATTGGCCAGGTCGAGGCGGCACTCGGCCAGTGCGATATTGTCGTGAACAACGCAGGCGTGACCCGCGATGGGCTCGCCATGCGCATGAAAGACGAGGACTGGGACACGGTGCTTGCCGTAGACCTGACTGCCGCATTCAAGCTCTCTCGTGCTGCCTTGCGTGGGATGATGAAGCGGCGCTGGGGGCGGATCGTCAACATCACTTCCGTCGTTGGCCATTCCGGCAATCCGGGCCAAGCGAACTACGCTGCGGCGAAAGCAGGGCTCGCTGGCATGACACGCAGCATGGCGGCAGAGGTCGCGGCGCGCGGCATCACGGTGAATTGTGTGGCGCCCGGCTTTATCGCCACCCCAATGACCGACGTTTTGAACGACAAACAAAAAGACGGCATCAACGAACGCATCCCCGCTGGCCGCATGGGCGCGCCCGATGACATCGCAGCCGCTGTCGCCTATTTGGCGTCGAATGAGGCTGGATATGTGACGGGCCAGACGCTGCATGTGAACGGCGGCATGGCGATGCTTTGAGCCGAATATCGAATCTGCAAAAAATAAGGGTTGGCATTCGCTGCCAATATTGCCTAAATCTTTAGCCGAGGCCTGTAGCAAGGCCCGTTATTGTGTGTTAACTACCCGCGCAATCATGCGCGTTTTCGCCTCACGGCAGACGCATGACTGCTTTAAACAGAAGAATCAGATCGCAGGGAACTATACGAATGAGCGACATCGCCGAGCGCGTTAAGAAAATCGTTGTTGAGCACCTCGGCGTCGAGGAAGCTAAAGTCAACGAAAACTCCTCCTTCATTGACGATCTGGGTGCCGACAGCCTCGACACCGTTGAGTTGGTTATGGCTTTCGAAGAAGAATTTGGCTGCGAAATCCCTGACGACGCTGCCGAAAAAATCGTGACCGTGAAAAACGCGATCGACTTTATTAGTGAGAACGCCGACTAACCCATTCTGGGATAGGGTCGGTTGGCTCGGCGCACGTAGCGCCTGCCATACCTTCAGACTTTCAAAATCGGAGGCGTCCCATGCGTCGCGTCGTCGTAACCGGCATCGGCTTGGTCACGCCGCTTGGCTGCGGGATCGAAGTTCCGTGGAAGCGGATGCTCGAAGGCCAGTCTGGGCTTGGTCCCATGCAAGGCTTCGAAACCGTTGATTTGCCGTGCCGCATTGCTGCGCATGTCCCCCATGGCGAGGCTGAAGGGGACTTCAATCCAGATGCTGTCATGGCCGCGAAGGACCGTCGCAAAAGCGACCCTTTCATCGTGTACGGGATCGCAGCAGCAGAAATCGCCGTTGCGGACTCCGGCTGGAAAGCTGACACCGAAGAAGCGGGCGACCGCACTGGCGTCATGGTCGGCTCCGGCATTGGTGGGCTGTCGACCATCTATGACACATCCGTGACATTGCATGAGCGCGGCCCGCGCCGCGTTTCGCCATTCTTTATTCCGGCAAGCCTGATCAACCTGGCATCTGGGCAGATTTCGATCCGCCACGGTTTCCGGGGTCCGAACCATTCTGCCGTTACTGCATGCGCCACGGGTGCCCATGCGATTGGCGACGCTGCCCGGCTGATCCAATATGGCGATGCGGATGTAATGGTAGCCGGCGGCGCTGAAGCCGCCATCTGCCGTCTCGGCATTGCAGGGTTCGCAGCAGCCCGCGCCCTCTCCACTGGTTATAATGACGACCCGACCAAAGGCTCCCGGCCTTGGGATAAGGGCCGTGACGGCTTTGTAATGGGCGAAGGCGCTGGCGTCGTTGTCCTGGAAGAATACGAGCAGGCGAAAGCCCGTGGTGCCAAAATCTATGGCGAGCTGGTTGGCTACGGCTTGAGCGGTGACGCCCACCACATCACAGCCCCAGCAGAAGACGGCAATGGCGGTTATCGCGCCATGCAAGCCTGCCTGAAGCGGGCTCGCGTCACCACTTCGGATATCGACTACATCAATGCCCATGGCACCTCCACGCCACTTGGTGATGAGATTGAGCTTGGCGCTGTCAAACGCTTGTTTGGCCAGGATGCCTACAATCTCACAATGTCCTCGACCAAATCCGCCATTGGCCATCTGCTCGGCGCTGCGGGTGCCGTTGAAGCGATCTTCTCAATCCTGGCGATGCGGGATGGCGTGGCACCACCCACGCTAAATCTGGAAGATCCGTCTGAGGGCTGTGATATCGATTTAGCGGCATTAGAAGCGAGAGAGCGCCCGATTAGCCACGCGCTTTCGAACTCCTTCGGTTTCGGCGGCACCAACGCGTCGCTGCTGTTCCGCGCAGTCTGATCCTTCAAGATGTTACGTGCATTTCTCGCCCTGGCGCTCATCGCGCTGGGGCTTTGCGCGTTCTTTGCGTGGCGCACGTTCGAATCCTTCGATGCGCCTGGGCCGCATACCGCAGAACAACGCATCTATATCGAGCGCGGGTCTGGCACATCTGCTGTCGCCCAACAGCTTGAACGGCAGGGCCTGATTGAGGACCCGCTGGTCTTCCGCTTGCTAGCCAAAATCGAAAAGAAAGGCGGCAAAATCCGCGCGGGCGAGTTTGCAGCACCCGCCAAAGCTAGCCCACGCGCGCTGCTGACACTGCTGACTGAAGGCCCAACCATCGTCCGCCGCTTCACGGTGCCGGAAGGCGCGCTAACAGTCGAAGCCTTGGCGATTGTGCAAGCGGCAGAGGGCCTCACCGGCGATCTGCCGACGGGCATTCCAGAGGGCGCATTACTGCCTGAAACCTATCACTACTCCTTCAATGACAGCCGCGCAGATGTCATTGCCCGGATGCGCAGCGCCATGGCGGCAGCAGTGCAGGCGGCAATGGCGATCAAACAAGCAGATCATCCCGTTAAAACCGCCGCAGATTTAGTCACCCTCGCATCCATCATCGAGAAGGAAACTGGTGTCGGCGGGGAGCGGGCTTTGGTCTCTGGCGTGTTTGTGAACCGGCTACGCAAGGGCATGTTGCTGCAATCAGACCCGACGACGATCTATGCAGTCACCCGCGGCACCGGCCCACTGGGGCGCGGCCTTCGCCGGAGCGAACTTGCGCTCAAAGACCCCTACAACACCTATCAGTCCGCTGGATTACCGCCGGGGCCTATCGCTAATCCTGGCAAGGCCGCACTGATGGCTGCGGCCAATCCGGCCAAGACTGACGCGTTCTATTTCGTCGCTGATGGCACCGGCGGCCATGCGTTTGCCAAGACTCTCCACCAGCATAATCGGAACGTACGGAAGTGGCGCATCATTGAGAGGAAGCGCCGGAAATGACCATCACTCCAGCCAGCATGACCGGCTTTTCCAGGGTCGAAGGCAGCACGGAAACGCTTAGCTGGGTGTGGGAAGTGCGCTGCGTCAACGGCAAGGGCCTGGATGTACGCGTGCGAGCGCCGAACTTTGTCGAAGGTGCCGAACAGATCGTCCGCAAAGCCGCTGGTGAACGTTTTAAGCGCGGTTCCCTTCAGGTTTCACTGAATGTCGAACGAACGACGTTGGCAAGCGCTGGCCGGATTGATCACACTGCCCTGAATGCGCTCCTGGCTGACATTGCCAAGATTGAGATTCCGCCGGATGCCCCCGTCGGCCCCGCCACACTTGATGGCATTCTGCAATTGCGCGGCATTATCGTGGCTGATGAAGGTGGTGCTGCTGATGATGGTGCGAACACGGTACCCCTTGCCGATATCCCGGCTTTGCTTGATGCACTGGATACCGCCCGGCGTGATGAAGGCGCCCGCCTCACCACCGCGCTCCGCGATATTCTGGATCGCATCGAAAGCCTGGCAGCAGATGCGGCAGAGCTTGCAGACCGCCAGCCACCTGCCCTGGCGGAACGCTATCGCGCGGCGCTGACGGCGCTGATCGCGGACAATGCGGCTGTGCCTGAGGATCGTATCATTCAGGAAGCCGCCGCTCTCGCGGTCAAAGCGGATGTGGCGGAGGAGCTTGAACGGCTCAAGGCGCATGTGGCGCAAGCGCGCGATCTCTTGGCCAGTCCCAAAGCGGCGGGCAGGCGGCTGGACTTCCTAGCGCAGGAATTTAACCGGGAAGCCAACACCCTTGCTGCCAAATCTGCAGACATCGCCCTCACCCGCGTTGCCATGGAGCTAAAGGCTGCGATTGACGCGCTTAAAGAGCAGGCGCAAAACATTGAGTGAGATCTAAGAGAACTTTGGTCGGAACAGAAGCGGGCGCAATGCAGGACGAACATCTACAACGCCGTGGGCTGATGCTGGTCCTCTCCTCGCCATCAGGTGCGGGCAAAACTACCATTTCCCGCCGTCTGCTGGAGATTGAGGACGATCTAACCATGTCCGTCTCTGCCACTACGCGCCGCAAGCGACCGGGTGAGACCGAAGGCAAGGACTACTATTTCACCGACAATCAAAGCTTTGGCGAGCGCGTAAACCGGGGCGAATTGCTCGAGCACGCCAAGGTGTTTGACTATTATTACGGCACGCCTCGCGCGCCTGTAGAGCAAGCGCTATCGGCCGGGCGCGATGTTCTGTTTGATATCGACTGGCAGGGTACCCAACAGATTTATGAGCAAGCTGGGGATGATCTGGTCCGGGTTTTCATTCTGCCGCCCTCAACCCGCGCGCTTGAAGCCCGGCTTCGCGCCCGCGCACAGGATACAGATGAAGTCGTCGCCCGCCGGATGAGCGAGGCCTCATCCGAGATGAGCCATTGGCAGGAATATGACTATGTCATCGTCAATGACGATCTGGACAAAAGCTTGCAGCAAGTCCGGGCGATCCTGGCAGCGGAACGCTTGAAACGCGCCCGCCAGATCGGCATGGGTGAGTTCGTCAAACTGCTGCGGTCCGGGCATTAGGTCAGGTCTAAGCAGCATATGGCCAGCCGGATCAGCCGCGAAGATTCTATTGAAACGCCCTATAGCTGGGTGATCGCAGTCGCTTCACTGGCGACGCTGGCGCTTTCTATGGGTGCGAGCTACCTGGCCGTGATTTCGGTACCGTTCCTGGAGGCTGATTTTGGCTGGTCCCGTTCTGCCGCCTCATCGCTCTACAGTGCTACGACCCTTGGCGCTGGGGTTGGCGGCATCGTCATGGGCTATTACGTCACCAAAGTCGGCGTGCGGGCTGCACTGCATGTAGCCGCCGCCGCCATTCTGGTCGGCTGCATACTGGCAGCGCTGGCGGACTCCCTAACCGCACTTCTGGCCCCTGCCTTCCTGTTCATTGGCATGGTCGGCATGGGCTGCGGGTTCGCGCCGCTGATCGCCAATGCCAGCCTGTGGTTTGACCGGAACCGGGGCTTCGCCATCGCGGTCGTGTCCTGCGGGCAAACGGTGTCTGGCGGCATCTGGCAGGTTGTCTTTGAGCCGCTGGTCGTGGCCCATGGCTGGCGGGCAGTCTATATCGGCTACGGCCTGTTTGCCGCCGCCATCATCATTCCGCTTAGCCTATTCCACCGGGGTGAGCCGCCGGAATTGGCCCGAATGCGCGCTCAGACCGCGAGCGGCACAGCGCCAGCCTCCGAACAGCACTTACCGGAAATCAACAAGAACTTCCTCACATTGCTTTTGGGCTTGGCGATTGTCGGCTGCTGCGTTGCCATGTCGATGCCGATTGCGCAAATGGTCGCCTATTGCTCAACGCTTGGATACGGCACAGCGGTCGGCGCAGAGATCGGGTCGCTGCTGCTGATTTGCTCTGCGATCAGCCGCCTTGCGTTCGGCGTCGTCTCGGACAGGATTGGTGGGGTGAACACAATCCTGATCGGCTCATCCCTGCAATGCGCCATGCTTTCTCTGTTTATATTTTTCGACACGCAAGAACAGCTCTACATCATCTCCGCGATGTTCGGGCTGGTGTTTGGCGGGATCGTACCGGCCTATGGCATGGCGGTTCGGGACTTGTTCCCGGCGCGCGAGGCGGCTAAGCGCACGGGCTACGTCTATTTCTTCGGTTATATCGGTATGGGCGGCGGCGGGCTTGTCGGTGCCATGGTCTATGACATCACGTTGAGCTACCCAGCGGCATTCGGCGTGGGCGTTGCGTTCAATGTGGCGAATATCGCGCTCATTCTCTTCATCAAAGGCCTGGTGTTCGCGCGCACCCCAAAAGGCCCGGTTCTGGCAGCAGCATGATGGAACACACTCCCGCCAGCGAGCCACTTGAGCTGAAACGAGAAGGTGCGGTGCTGCATGTGCTGTTCAACCGCCCGGAACGACGGAACGCCATCACCTTCCAGATGATGCGGTCCCTAACGGTAGCATTCGAATCTGCCGCGTCAGATAAAACCCTTCGCGCTGTCGTATTGCGCGGCAAGGGCGGGCATTTCTGCGCTGGTGGAGACCTGAACCACATGCGGGAGCCACCGGATGAGGATGGCCCCGATCCCGTCGCCCGCGCTTACCGAAGAATGGGCGAAGCGCTGATGGCGCTGAACAATCTCCCGCAAGCCGTAATCGCCGCCGTGGAAGGCAGCTGCGTCGGTGGCGGCTTGGGTATGGCGTGCTCGGCGGATTATGTGATTGCCGCGGAGGGTGCCAAGTTCGGCATGCCGGAAGTACGCGCCGGGTTCATCCCCAGCCAGATACTGCCAAGCGTCGTTAGGCGCATTGGCGAGGGTCAGGCCCGCAGGCTGGCAGTCATGGCAGACATCATTGGCGCGAATGAGGCACAACGCATCGGCATCGCCCATGAATGCGTCGCCGATACAACTGCTATGGACGCCGCCATCGCCCGCGCCCTCAAGCAGCTACGCTATGCTGAACCGGCCGCTGTCGCCCAATCCAAACGCTTGATTGGCCGCCTTGCCGGTGACCTGCCAGAACCGGTTCTGGATGATGCTGCAGCGACAATCTCACGCCTCCTGCAAAGTAATGCAGCAGCGGAAGGCATTGCCGCTTTCAAAGAAAAGCGCCCGCCGGATTGGGCGAAAGATGGTGCTTGAGCCGCGCACCTGATTCTCGCATAACGTATGCGCTCTCGTCCCACACCAAAGGATCGCCCGCTATGATCGGCCGCTTGAACCACGTCGCCATCGTCGTCCCTGACTTAGAGGCGGCGGCCGCCACCTATCGGAACGCCCTTGGTGCCACGGTGTCCAAACCCGAAATCCTGCCCGATCACGGCGTCACAGTCGTATTCGTTGAATTGCCCAATACTAAGATTGAGCTGCTGGAGCCTTACGGCGAAGGATCCCCCGTCGCCAAATTCCTCGAAGGCTCGCCCTCCGGCGGCATGCATCATGTCTGCTATGAAGTGGACGATATTCTGGCTGCCCGGGATAAGCTTGTGGCCGAAGGTGCCCGCGTGCTTGGCGATGGCCAGCCCAAGAATGGTGCCCACAACAAGCCCGTCCTTTTCCTACACCCCAAAGACTTCTGCGGGACGCTGGTCGAGCTGGAGCAGGCGTGAGCGCCCATTCAAGGGAAATTGTGGCGAAAAGGCCCAGCTTGCGTTGCGTCCTGTCCGCTGATGTCGCATTAATGTTGGATCGACTCATTCTGCGCCGCAAAGCGGCCGGAGGCACCATATGGCGGCGATGACAAAACTAGAAAAGGCCTGCGAGGATAAAGGCCTGAAAATGACCGAGCAGCGCCGGGTAATCGCGCGCGTCATCGCCGACGCTGAAGATCACCCTGACGTTGAAACCGTATACCGCCGCGCGACCGCCGTTGATCCGCGCATCAGCATCGCGACCGTTTATCGGTCATTGAAGCTGTTTGAAGACGCAAACGTGCTGGTCCGCCATGATTTCGGCGAGGGCCGGGCACGCTATGAGGAAACCGGCGACCATCATGAGCACCTGATTGATATCGAAACCGGTGAAGTGATTGAGTTCATGCACCAGGAGCTGGAAGCGCTGAAAGAACGGGTTGCTAACGAACTTGGCTATGAATTAGTAGACCACCGGCTTGAGCTTTATGGCCGCAAGCTCAAAAGCTGACGTACCAGGAGACCGCCCAGCGACTGGCCGGGCGTTCACTGCGAAACAGAGTCCACTAGCCCGATTCGGTGGCGGATGGGCGATCCTCGCATGGTCGCTTGCTGCCCTTGCTGCATTCCCGTTGATTGCCGTTGTCGGCATTGCGCTCTCCCCATCTGGTGATGTGTGGGCGCATCTGACAGACACCGTACTGACCCGCTACCTGACCACGACACTGCTGCTTTCACTGGGTGTCGGAATTGTTGTAGCGGCGATTGGCGTTGGCGCTGGATGGCTCGTCGCCATGCATGAATTCCCCGGTCGCCGCTGGTTCGAATGGGCGCTGCTCCTGCCCTTGGCGATCCCCGCCTACATCACTGGTTACGTTTATTCGGAACTGCTGGAATATTCTGGGATCGTGCAATCCACCCTACGCGCGCTTTTTGGCTGGGCAACACCCCGAGACTATTGGTTTCCAGAAGTGCGGTCCTTAGAAGGTGCCATCGCACTGTTTGGTATCGCACTCTATCCATATGTTTATGTGCTGGCCCGCGCTGCTTTCTTAGCCCAGGGCGCTGGACCACTGGAAGCTGCACGATCGCTAGGCGCTGGGCCATGGCGGGCTTTTTTCCGGGTGGCACTGCCATTGGCGCGCCCAGCTATCGTCGCAGGTGCGGCGGTTGCAATGATGGAAACGCTGAACGATATCGCTATCCCGCTGCATTTTGGCCTACAGACCTTCAGCGTTGGCGTGTTTGACGCCTGGCTGCATATGGGAAGTGCCGCTGCCGCCGCCCAACTGGCCCTCGCCATGCTGGCCATAGTCGCATGCGTCATGATGCTGGAACGCTGGGGCCGTCGCGGCAGAGGGTTCGCTGAAGTGGGCCGCATGGGTCGGAAACCCAAGCGGCGTCGGTTATTGGGCTGGCACGGTTGGTTGGCAACCATGCTGTGCCTGGCCCCTGTGGCGGTGGGCTTCATCGCGCCTGCGGCACACTTGGTCGAGTCCGCAATTGGCGCGCCTGAAAGCGCCGATGGATTTCTGGGCCTTGCCGCCAATAGCGTCATCATGTCGGCTTTGGCCGCAGTGGCAGCGCTGCTCGTCGCTTTGGGCTTGGCTTATGGCTACCGCCTCCGCCCAAAACGCCCACTAAAACTCGCCAGCCGCTTCGCCAATTTGGGGTATGGCATTCCAGGTGCCGTGCTGGCACTTGGCGTTCTGCTGCCGCTTGCCGCGTTCGATAATTGGCTAGACGGATGGATGCGCGAGGCCTTTGGGTTCGGTTATGGGCTGCTGCTGACAGGGTCTATCGCCGCTTTGGTCTTCGCCTGCACGGTGCGGTTTCTGCCACTCGCCCACGGCTCCGTTGAAGCTGGACTAGAACGGGTGACGCCGTCCATGGACGGAGCAGCCCGCACGCTCGGCTGCGGCCCGCTTGGCGCACTTGCCAGGGTGCATGCACCGCTGCTTCGAGGCAGCATTGTCGCCGCACTGATATTGGTTTTTGTCGACTGTATGAAAGAGCTGCCAATGACGCTGCTACTCCGCCCGTTCGGCTTCGAAACCCTGGCGACGCACGTTTACCAATACGCTTCCGCCGAGCAATTGGAGGCAAGCGCTTTATCTGCGTTGGCAATCGTCGTCGTCGGTCTCGCCCCGCTAATCATCCTCTCCCGCGTCATGGACCCAACGCGGAAGCAGTAAAATCAGCCCTGTAGGATCAGCTCAACTAGGCGGTCTGGCGTGCTGAGCATGGGATAATGCCCCGTCTCAATCTCATACCAGCTGGCACCCAGCGCATCTGCTGCCCGCTCCTGGTGCGGCTTGCCGGGGTTTTGGGCTTCGGTGCAGTAAATCACGCTGGCTGTCCACTTGCTTTGCCAGAAGCTTGGCAGCTTCACCGTTTGATAGAAAACATTGCGTGGATGCAGCGTTAGCCGATCCACTGCCCAATCACGGACACCGGGCTCCAGGTCTGCAAACAAGCGACTTGCAGCATCTTCCTTGGATGGGCCAAGCGCTAGGTCTGTTTCTATGGAGGACGGACGGGTCACGATATCTCGGATTTTCTCGCCATCCATCAGCGCCAGTGCATCAGCGAAGACAAGTCGGCTGATCCGCCTGGGTGCCCGCTCCGCCGCTGCAGCCATGACCATGCCGCCGGACGATGTTGCGACCAGAACAACATCGTTCAGGTCCTCGAATTCCAGCAATTTAGCGATCTCAGCCCCGTGGGCCTCTGTGTCGATGCCGGGGCGGAGTGCGTCAGCCCGTTCTGCGCAGCCGTCCAGCGTCGGCGCGAAGACTGTGTGGCCAGCCGCGGCCAGGCGTTCCCGCACTGGTTTCCAAATCCATCCGCCTTGATAAGCCCCGTGCAGCAATACAAATGTCGCCATCGTCATTCCCCCTGATAATTAGCCAGTGCTTACAAGCCCGAAGGCGCTTCCAACGCCTTTAGGTCATTGGAGTATTTTAGCGGCGCTTCGGTTTTTGCCTGCAGCTCGTCTTTTGACATACCGGCAAGTATCTCCTGAACTACAAAGCCTTGCGCCATCACATCAACAACAGCCAAATCAGTATAGATGCGCGTAACGCATCCCGGCGCTGTCAACGGCAGGCTGCACTTTTTTAGAAGGCGCGGCCCGCCGGACTTCGTGTTGTGCTGCATCATCACGCGTACAGCCTTTGCGCCGAACGCCAAATCCATAGCGCCACCGACAAGCTGGCCTTTGTTAGGAACCTGAGCATCCCAATTGGCTAAATCACCATTGGCAGCAACCTCGAACCCGCCAAGCAGGGTCACATCAATATGACCGCCCCTGATCATGGCGAAGGCCCCTGCACTATCAATCACAGTACCGCCAGCCGCCAAGGTGACGTTCCGGCTGCCCGCATCAACAAGATCAGGGTCTGCATGTCCGGCTTCGGCCTCTAGTCCAACGCCGACAATGCCGTTCTCAGACTGGTAGATCACCTCACGGCCTGCAGGCGCATAGCTCGATGCCAGAACCGGCATGCCGATGCCGAGGTTGACCACCATGCCTTCTTCCAAGTCCTGGGCCGCGCGCCAGGCGATTTGATTGCGACTTAGGGGCTCAACCACGAATTTCTCCCGTATCGGGGGCTAGCACGATGCGCTGCACATATACGCCGGGCAGATCGATATCGTCCGGCCCCAAAGGTGTTTCCGAAAACGCCTGAACTTCAACAATCGCAACGTCCGCCGCTGGGGCCATTGCCATGCCGAAATTCGCTTGGCTGCCCCGGAACCGGACATTGCCGAAGCGATCCGCCTCCGCCCCGCGCATAATCGCGAAATCTGCCCTGAGGGATGTTTCCAATACACATGGCCTGCCATCGAATAGGCGCAATTCCTTGCCCTTGCCAAGCTCAACGCCCGCCGCCGTTGGCGTGTAAAATGCGGGTATCCCAGCACCCCCTGCCCGGATGCGTTCAGCGAATGTGCCTTGCGGACACATGTCGATATCAAGCTCCCCTGCTTGCCATTGCAGCTCATAATCGCTCGGCGTTTTGCCTCGGCCCCGTGCAGCAGTGCATACAGCTTTTTTAACCCGCTTCTCAGCGAACAGCCCGGGTGCCTGGCCTTCCAGAAAGCGCAGACTGTTCACAATAACGGTGAGGTCTTTGGCCCCACACGCATCAAGTCCGCGCATCAAGTTGGCGGGCGTGCCTGCACCGCCAAAGCCCGAAATCATAACCGATGTGCCATCTCGGACATCGATCAGCGCAGCTTCAATACTGTCTACGCGTTTATCGATCATGCAGTGTCTCCATAGAGGCCTGCGATTCGGGCTTTGGCACGAACCAGCGGCAATAGAACATCCAGCACCGGCGTGGGCACGCCAGCGGCCCGGGCGAAATCATGGGCGCAGCCGATGATCGGATCGACCTCCATCTGACGCCCCGCTTCGAAGTCCTGCAACATGGATGACTTATGATCAGGGCGTTTGTCGGCGTTGGTATAATTGGCGATATCTACATCCAGATCAAATCCATGAGCCTTCGCGACAGTAACGCCTTCCGCCATAACCGCCCCGGCAATATGGTCCATACCCACCTGCTGCAGCGAGCCCTTCACCGACGCGCCCGTCAGCGTACAAACCGGCGCACCATAGATGTTAATGATCAGCTTGGCCCAGACCTCCCGGCGGATATCCTCCAGGATGGGGGCTTTGATATTCGCGGCCTCCAACGCTTTGGAGATGCTCTTCGTCGCAGCATCAGCCCCACCGTCGGGCTGGCCAAGCGGGTATTCCGCTGGCCGCGTCGCTTTATTACGAATAACGCCGGGCCGCACCACCGTATTCGGTGAATAGATCACAGCACCGATAGCCCGCTCCGGCCTGAAACCGTTCCAAATTGCGCCATCTGGATCAAGCCTGGCGAGCGGTCCGGGCGTTAATCCAGGCGCATCGAACGCATGGCCATACCACCAGGGAATACCGTTCTGGGCGAAAACAAGTGCTGTATCCGGGCCGATCAAAGACTGCGCCGCATCAGCAATCCCGGCGAGCGAATGCGCCTTGGTGGCGAAGATCACTGCGTCTTGTGGGCCAAAATCCGCTGGGTCTCTGCTGGCTTTAACACGCGCATTAATCGTGCCATCCGCCTCCTCCAGCGTGATCCCATCCGATTGCAGGGCGGCGAGCTGTGCGCCCCTAGCGATTGCCGCCACATCGAAACCTGCATGGGCAAGCCGAGCCGCCAGGAATGAGCCGACCGCGCCGGCACCGTAAATACAAATCCGCATGAGTTTGGATCGAGTCCCTTATCCATGAAAGCGATTGACCAGCAGCCATTCGCAACGCACCCTGAGGCTTGAAAGCACGGGTGCTTGAGCATGTTTGCCGCCCGCAACACCAAAGGAATGTAAAGTATGAGCGAACCCGTTGTCGCCGCCAAGGCCCCTGCCCGCGTCAAGCTAGAGGCCGAGAAGGCCTATTTCTGGTGCACCTGTGGCAAATCAGAAAAGCAGCCATTCTGCGATGGTGCCCATAAAGGCAGCGACTTCGCACCAATGCGCTTCAAGGCGGAGAAAACCGGGTCGGCTGCCCTTTGCCAATGCAAAGCAACAGGCAAAGGGCCGTTCTGCGACGGAACGCACAACAAACTCTGAGTCCGATAATCTCTAACCTGCTGCTTTGCTGAGAGTAGGCGTGTGTTAACCAAGCCTCGTTAGGGTGCCCGATCACACCACGGCATGAGGCTATGCGCCCTATGGGCTTCGATTTTTAAAACCTCCGCACCCGTGTGCTCGAACGCTTGCCAGGGAAACTTGGCATGCGCTTCAGCCTGGGCTCAAAGCAGGAACCGGACGGTGCTGAAACCGATCACACCAGCGCCCCCCCAATTTTGAACGAAAATGCGCTGGCCGCCCCAGATGGCGCAGGCGCGCTGATGATCCTGGACATTGTGTTCAGCGATTTTGATTGGTCGCTGACGGTCAAAAACCCTATCACGCAGGAACGGATTATTGAGCGCCGGGACGACCGGGCCGATGCACTGTCTGCTGATAAGCGAGCCGCGCCGGTCCGCTCGATAGCCTGCGCACGGCGATCCGCAGCCTCGCACCCGGCGAACGCGCGCAGTGTGGTTCTGTCCGGCTTTGGCCTGCGGATCCTGCAATTGAGATATTCGACAATCGCGCTGTGCGATCCTACGGCGCTGACCAATCCAGCATGGCGCAATTGGCAGAACGGCTGCTCGGCGCGCCTGAATGTGGCTTCGACAGCGCGCCTTATGGCCGTCGCATTGAGAACGAGGCTGAGCGTCGACTGATTAGTGCCTGCCGGTTAGACCTTGCCCGTGCCTATCTGGCGGCGCTTGGCGATCTCTCTATCCGCTTTACCTTCATCGCCCCAGCGACCGTAGCTTGGATGGCGCAGCCGGACGCCGCCGAAACCCGCGCAGTACTGCATATCGGTATTGATAGAAGCTTGCTTGTGGTTTCAGACGCAGCAAGCGGCGTTGTCGCCCAGCGTCATATCCGTGTCGGCGCATGCATTTGCGGCCTTGGTGTCGGACACCAACTCGCTCCCCATGCCGGAAGCAGTTCGGGAAATGGCTGCGCGTGATATGGTCGGCAGGGCTGCGTCTGGCGGCGGTGCAGCACCCTTAGAAACCCTCGCTGACGTCGCGCGCGAAACCCTGGCTTATTTCACTGAATCCCGCTTGGCTGAACCGCCCCAAGCGCTTGAGGCCGTGGGGGCGTTCTCCACCGTTAAGGGGCTCGACACTCTGCTATCGGCGGCACTTGGCATTGAAGTCACTGCAGCACCGCAAAATACACCCATGGCGCATTCCGCCGCAGCGATCGACTTGAACTTGCTACGCGGGCCTGATCTGCCGCTCTTCAGCGACGGTGCCAAAGAATACCGTTTTCAGGATAACCGGCTGGTCGGAACGGAACTAGACGAGCGGACGCAACAGCGGGCCAAAGCGAACGCCGGTGGAGCAAAAGGCGGCGCGAAAACCAACAGCAAACCGCCACAGAAGTTTTTTGGTCTCACATTGCCGCAATTTGGCAGCGGTGGATCTGAGATCACGCCAGCCAAACTTACCGCCATAAGTCTGCTGGGTGCAGGGATAATTGGGTTCCTGGCCTTTGATTTCGCAATCAGCCCGGCTTCAGCCCGCCTTGCCCGCGCTGGCAGTGATTATGACGCTGCCCAATCCCGGATCGGGGCGCTTGAAGCGCAGCTTGGCAAACTCCGCGCCGCCGCCCGCCAGGACGCGTTCACCGGAGACGGCGCTGACAAAATCCTCTGGGCAGAGAAATTCGCCGCCATTGCTGCTGCCTTGCCGCCAAGTGTTTGGTTAACCGGTGCTAATATCGCCAAACCGGACAGGCGCATCGGCGATATTGAAGTCGTCACGACTAAGCTGGTGCTGCAAGGTATCACCCGCGCCAAAAGCGACCGACGGCTGCAAGATATCGCCCAGTTCATTCAAAGCTTGGAGCAAGAAGCCGCGTTCATGCGTGACTTCCGGCGCATTGTCTTTGCAGGCCTAGGCTCACCCAGTGGCAATGACATCGCCGCAAATGGCGTCGCGTTCGAAGTCCACGCCTGGTGCGACGAAAACAAGCGGAAGGCGACCCGGGACAGCGCGCCCAACGGTGCCACCGCGCTTATCTCCACCGCTGCCGGAACAGCCGCGACCCGCGCCGCCGTCGGCGCCCGCCTAAGCGGCCAAGCATCAGATCCGGCATTGGCCCTCCCGCCAATTGGAGCCCGGCCATGAAGTTCTCCGGCGGCCAAGCTATGACCCAAACTGAGGTGAAGGCACTTCTGAAAGCGCCCACCGCACAAGCTGCGATGATCTTTCTGTTAGGCCTTGTTGCGTTCGGATATTCAACGCTAGTCGTGCTGCGCGGTGATATCACGGAAAGCGCACCGATTGCTGCAACCGCACTTGGCCAGGACGCCCGCGCGCTCAGCCTACGGTCAAAAGCGCTGGCTGCCGCTGCCAAAGCCGCAAAGGATGCGCCGCCGCTAACGTCCGTGCCTGCATTTATTGACCGGATCGGCGCACTTGCTGGTGAGCACAACACTGCCGTCATGAGCATCCAGCCTCTCGCGATACGATTGATACCTTTGAGATCACCATCGCATCGGGCTATCGGGCGCTGATCGGGTTTGTGGCCGCACTGGAAGAATTGGACGTGGAGGTCGTAGGCTTCGGGATTGAGCGGCAGGCGCTGAAGGCCAGCGCGCCGACGCTCACAGCAGCCGTCAAAATCCGCCCACGCAATGATGCCCGCCGCCTCGCTGTCCCGCGCATTCAATTGGTGCGGGAAGCTTTATTCGCGGAGCAAGCGCGCGATCCGTTCCAGGCTTTGATATCTGATAGCAGTAGCGACGGAGCGGAGCGTGTGGACATAACGGACGCATACCGCCTGACGGGGGTGGCGACGCTTGAACCATCCGGCGAGCGGATCGCGACCATTGACCTGATCGATTACGTCATCGGTGATGTTCTGGATGGCCGCCTCGTCGTTAACGTGACAGAGGACCGGGTGCTGCTCGACAGGTTGGACGAACGCCGAAGCGAAAAATACGTCATCCGTTTCGCCCGGGACACAAGCACAATCCAGCGGAACTAATTTGGCTTCGGTCCACCCGCAGCAGGTTTGCGCTGTACCAACCATATCCCCGCCATCGCAACGACAAACCCAGCAATGGCTTCCGGCCGTAAAGTCTCGCCAAGGATCAAGAACGCCAAGATCGCGGCGACGGCGGGTGTCAGGTAGAAGTTAGACGCGACTTTGCCTGCAGCGCCATGTTTCAGCATCAACAAATACAGCCCCATCCCGCCAAGCGACACGCCGATGGTGAGGTAGCCCAGGGCCATAAACGCAGCCGGGGTCCAATCGATGCGCGGGGTTTCAACCAACCCCATAATGAGGAAGCAAAGCACGGCGGACGCAGCCATCTGGGTCGCGTTGGTGGCGAGCAATGGCAATCCTCGCGCAGCATAGGCATGCCAGATCGTGCCGAACGTCATCGCAAGCACGCCCGCAAACGCTGCCGCCAAACCAACGCCAACATCCAGCGTCAGATAATCCATACCGGCGACAAGCCCCACACCGAGAATGCCCAATATGAAGCCCAGCCACTGCAACGGACTGAACCGTTCGCCCAACACGGGGCCGGAAATCAGGGCAGTCAGGATTGGGGTTAGGGAGCCAACAAGGGCCGTGGTGGCAGCGGATACTTCCTGCATCGCCGTGAAAAACAGCCCGAGATAGAGGCCGTTCATCAGAACGCCGGCACCAACAACACCAGCCCAGCGCTGCCGAAATGCCTTCCAATCCGGATTTTTTTCCCGGATGCACAACGCCAGAACGAGCAGTAGTAATGCAGCCAGCACGAAACGGATCGTCAGCAGCGCCCAAGGCGTGAAATCGGGCAGGCCGCCGCGCGCAGCAACAAACGCGCCGCTCCAGATCAGAACGAAGATAAGGGGCGCTATGCGCAGCAGCATTTTGAGCTAATTCATTTGCCGGGGACCAAGCAGACCTTGACCCTACAGGATCATGCGCGCAGGTAAAGCACCGCCATTATAGGAACCAATGAGGATGCCCGATAGCGGCCAATTGCGGACGATCTCGCTGGATGTCGGCGGCATGCACTGCGCTGGATGCGCGGCGTCCGTCGAACGCGCGCTGCGGGCAGCCACTGGCGTCGCTGACGCACGGGTGAATCTGGCAGTCGAGCGTGCGGATATTTATGTCGCAGATGGCGGCGCCAGCCCGGCGGACCTTGAAGACGCTGTCATCACCGCAGGATACCGCGCCACTGCCCGCACCGCTGGCCGCGCCGCCGCTGAAGCGCGCCGCATGGAAAAACGCGCTGAAGCGGACGCCGAAGCCCGGCGCGACCGGATGCATTTGATCGTCGCAGGCATTCTAACGGCCCCCTTGCTTGCCCAGATGATCCCGATGGCATTTGGTTCACCGATGCATATTCCAGGCTGGATTCAGGCACTACTAGCCGCACCTGTGCAGTTCTGGATCGGTGCCCGGTTTTACCGAGGTGCATGGGCCAGCATGAAATCTCGCGCGCCGGGTATGGACATTCTTGTGGCACTGGGCACCAGCGCCGCCTATGGCTACAGCTTGGCGGTGGTATTTGGGTTTGGTCCAGCAGATGCAGGCCTGTATTTTGAAGGCGCTGCAGCAGTCATCCTGTTCGTGGTTCTGGGCAAAACATTGGAAAGCCGGGCGCGCCGCAATGCCGTGCAGGGCTTGGAAGCGCTGCTAGCCCTCCGCCCCAATGAAGCCCATCGCGTCTTAGCGGACGGCAGCACCGAAACCATCGCTGCAGATGCTGTTCAGGCGGGCGATATCCTGCTGATCAGACCTGGAGAGCGTGCGCCGGTGGACGGCATAATCGTTGATGGCCTGTCCGAATTTGATGAATCGCTTGTGACCGGCGAAAGCCTGGCCCTGCCGAAAGGCACTGGGGACCGCCTGGCCGAAGGTGCCGTCAATGGCTCAGGCATGGTCCGGCTGGAAGCAACCCGCGTTGGCGAGGATGGCACCATCGCCCGGATCGCCCGACTGGTGGAAGCGGCTGAGGGCGCGCAGGCACCAACGCAAAGGCTGGTTGACCAGATCAGCGCAGTGTTTGCGCCCGTCGTTCTAGCGCTGGCAGCGCTCGCCTTTACCGGATGGTTGATCATCGATGGCGATTTAGAACATGCCATCGTCGCAGCTGTCTCTACCCTGGTAATCGCCTGCCCCTGTGCGCTTGGCTTGGCGGCCCCCGCAGCCATCGCTGCCGGGGTCGATGCCGCCGCCCGCGCCGGGTTGCTCATAAGAGATTTTGAAGCAGCAGAGCGCGCTGGCAGCATCCGCGCGATCACCTTCGACAAGACCGGCACATTGACAGAAGGCACGCCAAAACTGGTCAGCAAGACCCCCGCTCCCGGATTTGCGGCAGATGACATTCTCCGCCTCGCCGCGTCCGCACAGGCAGGCAGTGAGCATCCGCTTGCCCAGGCGACGGTGGACGCAGCGGGCAGTGCGGCACAGCCGCCTGAAAGCTTCGAAGCCCGCCCTGGCCAAGGCCTTGTCGCGAAGGTTCAGGGACAGACCATCGCCATTGGTTCCACAAATCTGATGGTGGCGGAAGGCGTCATCGTGGACATGTTGGACGCTGCCGTTGCCACGGCTGCCGAGGGCGGATGCTCAATCGCCTTCGTCGCCGTAGATGGCGCACTGGCTGGGCTGTTGGCGTTCCGAGATGAGCCCAGATCGGAGGCAGCCGCTGCAATCCAAGCCGTCCGCGATGCTGGCCTAACCCCGGTCATGATTTCTGGCGACAACCCGGCCGCTGTCGCGGTTATCGCCAAACGGCTTGGACTGACGGATGCGCGGGCTGGGGTAGCGCCCGATATGAAGGCGGCAGCGATCCGAGAGCTGCAGGCGCAGCACGGCGGCGTCGCGTTTGTGGGGGACGGCGTTAATGATGCACCAGCGCTAGCCGCGGCTGACTTAGGCATCGCCATGGGATCCGGCGCGGATGCCGCAATTTCCGCCGCGGATATCACATTGCTGCAGCCTGATCCGCGGTTGGCACCCGCCGCCCTTGATATCGCCGCCAGGATTCGAGCGAAGGTGCGCCAAAACTTATTCTGGGCGTTCGCCTACAATACCGTCGGCCTGCCGCTCGCCATGCTGGGCTATCTGACGCCCGCTTTCGCCGGTCTCGCGATGGCGCTGAGTTCTGTCAGCGTCGTCGGGAATGCGCTTTTGCTGCGGCGGTGGAAAGCGCGGCTTTAAGCCATCCGCTGCCTTAATCCCGCAGATCGTCCCAGAAATCTTTGACCTTGCCGAAGAAGCCTTCGGCCTCTGGGCTGGTATTGCGGCCTTTGCCAGCTTCCTCAAACTCTTCCAGCAGTTCTTGCTGGCGCTTGTTCAAGTTCACTGGGGTTTCGACCAGCGCTTCCACATACATGTCGCCACGGTTTTTTTGGTTGAGGACGCTCATGCCCTTGCCGCGCAAGCGGAACCGCCGGCCTGACTGGGCACCTGCCGGAATTGAAATCCGGGCGCGGGAGCCATCGACGGTTGGACATTCGATCTGCCCGCCAAGGGCAGCGGTCGTAATCGGAATCGGCGCGCGGCAGTAGATGTCGGCACTGTCCCGCTCAAACAAGCGATGCGGCTTCATTACGATGAAAATATAGAGGTCACCCGTGGGCGCGCCGCGCATACCGGCCTCGCCCTCGCCAGACAACCGGATACGCGTGCCGTCATCGACGCCTGCAGGAATGTTGACCTGCAGCGTCTTTTCACGCCGGACCCGGCCTTGGCCCGCACAAGATTTACACGGATCAGAAATCATCTGGCCCTGGCCTTGGCAGGTCGGGCAGGTGCGCTCAACGGTGAAGAACCCCTGGCTCGCGCGCACACGGCCTGCGCCGCCGCACGTGGAGCAATTGACCGGTTGGGCACCGTCTTCAGCCCCAGAACCCTGGCAGCTTTCGCAGGAGCCAAAGGTTGGTACTTTGATTTCAGCCCGCTTGCCCGCATAGGCTTCTTCAAGCGAAATTTCCATGTTGTAGCGAAGGTCAGCACCGCGCTGTCCGCCGCGCCTGCCGCCGCCACGGCCCATCTCGCCGAATACTTCCTCAAAAATATCGGAGAAGGATGAGGTGAAGTTGAAGTCAAATCCGCCGCCGCCCTGGCCGCCACCGCCGCCACCTTGTTGGCTTTGCATGAAGCGGTCATGGCCCATGCGATCATAAGCGGCACGTGCATCAGCGTCCTTCAGCACCTCATACGCAGCATTAACTTCTTTGAATTTTTGCTCGGCTTCGGCGTTGTCCGGGTTGCGATCCGGGTGAAATTCCATCGCCTTCTTACGATAAGCCGATTTCAGATCGCCTTCACTGGCGCCACGGTCCACGCCGAGCATCTGGTAGAAATCTTCGGCCATCAGAAAAACCCGCGTCCAAAAATGAAAGGAAACAACGCCGGCCCAGCAATTACGCCAGGCCGGTCGCCATCATGAC
>Ga0315321_10000382_pt1 | contig 32005 bp, 27 predicted proteins | sample M180m21515metaG_FD_203464 | JGI IMG/M metagenome (GOLD analysis project Ga0315321, IMG submission 203464) | Ammonia-oxidizing marine archaeal communities from Monterey Bay, California, United States - M1 80m 21515 | ecosystem: Environmental > Aquatic > Marine > Intertidal zone | place: USA... | reverse complement strand
AAAAGCTCCTATGATTAAGCCAAAATATCCCATTATCCTATATAGATAGTAGACTCCCTCACGTTAGCCCATACAGGTGGTATAGGTGCTTATATTTAATTTATGCAACTTACGTGCTAAAATGTGGTCATATAGATAGTTTAACAAGATATTAAACAAGGAGAACAACATAAAGACCATACTTGCTAATCCGAGAGGGTTCTGTGCTGGCGTAGTACGCGCGGTAGAAATCGTGGAGCAAGCACTGTTACTTTATGGGGCTCCAATTTATGTTCTACACCAAATTGTTCATAACCAACAGGTAATCCAAGATCTGGAAGCACGCGGAGTCATTTTTACCGAAGACATGAAGAGCATTCCGCCCAAAACGGTAACTGTCCTCAGTGCTCATGGCGTATCCGATGCCGTTATGGAAACTGCCAAAGCTCAAGATTTGGAGATTATCGATGCGACCTGTCCGCTTGTTACCAAAGTTCATTTACAAGCTAAACGTTATAGCAAAAGTGGGCATGAAGTGGTAATTATTGGCCATCGAGGCCATGTTGAAGTGGAAGGTACATACGGGCGAGTGCGTGGAACAGTCCATGTGGTTGGTACTGTAGAAGATGTTCAGGCTCTAGTGGTTTCTGATCCGAAACAAGTATCCTATGTGACCCAGACTACTCTTAGTCTAGATGATACACGTTCCATCGTGGAGGCCTTGAAAGATCGTTTTCCGGAAGTAAAGGGTCCTGAATTGTCCGATATCTGCTATGCAACACAAAATCGCCAGAATGCTGTGCGGAGTCTTGCAGAAAAAGTTGATGTCATTCTGGTAGTCGGCGCTCGAAATAGCTCCAATTCTGCGCGTTTACAGGAAGTAGGTGAAATGAGTGGTGTAGATGCTTATTTAATTCAAGATGCTAACGAAATTTCACCAGACTGGTTTGCTAATAGCTCCGACATAGGTGTAACTGCTGGCGCCTCTACTCCTGAAATATTAGTACAGGGTGTTCTTGATCGTTTGCGGAGTCTTGGAGTGAACAACATCGAAGAGATGGAAGGAGTATCGGAAGACATCACATTTAAGCTGCCTGCATCGCTATTGAGAGAACAGAAATCTTTGTAATCACAACAATAAATTCTAATATAACTATGAATGACTATCATTCGGCCTATTAAATTAATCTTGGAGAGATTTGCTCATGGGAGTTCCAATACGTCAACAGCTAGCTGTAGCCAGCTATTTATTAAAACAGAAATTTAATGGGGTAAAAAAATACCCGATGGTTTTAATGCTGGAGCCACTCTTTCGTTGCAATCTGGCCTGCGGAGGTTGTGGGAAAATAGATTATCCTGATGAGACCTTAGATAAACGTCTTTCATATGAAGAATGTATGCAGGCTGTAGATGAATGTGGTGCGCCGATGGTATCAATTCCGGGTGGAGAACCACTGATCCACAAAGAAATGCCACAAATAGTCGAGGGCATTGTAGCGCGTAAAAAATATATCTATCTATGCACAAATGCCCTTTTATTGAAGAAAAGAATTAATGATTATAAGCCATCCCCCTATTTAACTATGTCTGTCCATCTAGATGGAATGAAAGAAAGGCATGATAATTCTGTCTGCCAAGAAGGAGTCTTTGATCGGGCAGTTGAGGCCATAAAGATAGCTGTAGAAAAAGGCTTTAGAGTCACTGTGAACTGCACTCTCTTTCAGGGGGAGACCCCAGAAGATGTTGCTGAATTTCTTGACTACGCTATGACTCTAGGTATAGAGGGGGCAACTATTGCACCCGGATTTAGTTATGAAAAAGCACCCCAGCAAGATGTATTTATTAAAGGAGAAGACACCAAAAATCTGTTCCGAGGTATTTTTAAACTTGGCAAAAAACGGGACTGGAAATTAAACCATTCCACACTATACCTTGATTTTCTTGCAGGCAATCAGAGCTATGATTGCACCCCATGGGGGAATCCAACCCGTAATATATTTGGCTGGCAAAAACCCTGCTATTTACTATCGGATGAAGGCTATGCATCTAGTTTCCAAGAGCTTTTAGAGGACACTCCTTGGGAGAAATATGGGAATACTAATAACCCGAAATGTGTGCAATGTATGGCGCACTGTGGTTATGAAGCAACTGCAGTTGAAGATATGTTGCAACATCCTCTGAAAGGACTACTTACATCTATACGGGGTCCAAAAACTGTAGGGGCAATGGTAGCTGAACCAGTTCCCAAATGGATAACCGAAGAACAAGGAAAAAAAAGTACACTTTCAGAAATTCCTGTTACAGTTAAATTATAATTAGCTTATACCTGAATATTGATTTAGTAGCTTTTTATAAAAACGGGAATGATTTTGTTTAGTATAAACTGAACAAATCACTATCTCTTTTGCCAGTTACACTAATTAGCGGTATTCTCTTCTTTTTGGTAAGAGATCTTACCTGAGCAAGCAATATTTATACAAGTAATTTCCTTGCTCAGCCCCCTTACTATATACTTAAACATAATCAGAATTTGTTAGCCATATTTTCTATATGCATATATATGTTGAAAAGCCAAAAATTATGAAAATTTCTCTAGAAGCCAGATCAGCGTTGCATCTTCTTATAGTGATAGCAATGCTTCTGTACATACCGGTGGCTTGGACCCAAGAACCAGAGACTACTCCCGCCAAAATCATAAAGAGTCTGCACGGTTCCTTGCTAGAGGCAATGCGGGGAGGAGAAAAACTTGGATTCCAGGGTCGCTATAAATTATTAACTCCAGCAATTGAGAACTCTCATGATCTTGGCTTCATTGTAAAAACTATTCTAGGAAGACAATGGACTAAGCTAAGCGGTGAGCAGCAACAAATTCTTATTAACCACTTCCGCGAACTCAGTATTAGCACCTATTCAGGGTGGTTCAAAGAATATAATGGTGAAAAATTTAAATATATTGAGCAAAAAAAAATGCCTAGAGATTATATATTGGTACGCAGCCAATTTACCCGCTCTAATGGTGATACTGTAAGCTTCGACTACCTGCTCCGTCAGAATAAAAAAGGCTGGAGAATCATTAATATTTTGGCTGATGGCGTCAGTGATCTTGCACTGAAACGTGTAGAGTACCGTTCCATTCTTAAACAAAAAGGCTTTAAAGATTTTATCGATATGCTCAAGAAAAAAATTGAGTTAACTAAAAAAAATTAAGCGCTAATCATACAAACCATTCCCTGAAGGACAACCCACAATAGTGGAAGCTTCGAAAGGACATATCTACAGCATTTTTGGACGCTGGGCTGCCACTTCATATCTATACGCGCCATGGATAATTCTTGTAGTGGTGCTTGCCGCTATGAGCTGTTCCGTATATATATCACGTAATCTTGGTATGAATACAGATACCACAGAGATGCTCGCAGAGCATCTGCCGTTTCGTGTCAATCTGAAACACTACAATAAAACGTTCCCTCAGGAAATGGAGAGCATGTTAGTGGTATTGGATGCCCCTACGCCGGAACAAGCATATGCTACCGCCGGTCGCCTTTCCTATCTCTTAAGAAATGACACGCAAAATTTCCAAGATGTATACGCCCCAAATGTGGATTCTTTTTTCATACAGAATAGCCTACTTTACGAGAGCATTCCTGAGCTGGAAAAAATTGCTGACCATATGGCTAATGCACAACCGTTGATCTCCCATATTGCTCAAGACCCAACATTACAAACTTTTATTTCTGTACTCTCTGGGGCGACAGATGAATTACGTAAGGGACGCAATCTGGAACTAGGGCCTTTATTTCATAGTTTGAGTGAGACTTTAAATGCCAGGCTTACAGAGGTACCACGCGTTCTTTCATGGCAAGAACTATTCCGAGGTAAGCCACAAAAGAACAGATATCAAGAATTTATTATGGTAAAACCAAAACAGGATTTTACCCAGCTATATCCTGCTGAGAAATCAATCTCTGCAATACAAGCTGCTGCATCTAAAATTGGCTTAACAGATGACAGCCCTATACAAATGCGCATTACTGGTGAGGTAGCCTTAGCTGATGAAGAACTCAACAGCTCACTACGCGGCATGGAATATGCGGGAATAATTACTTTTGTATTAATTTCATTAGTACTTTTTTTTGCAATGCGTACGATTAGGCTGTTACTTGCAGTAATAATCTGCCTTATCTTAGGTCTAATTTTTACTGCAGCTTTTGCTACGGCTGCAATCGGCCACTTGAATATTATCTCTATCGCTTTTGCAATACTGTACATTGGTCTTGGCGCTGACTTTGCAATCCATTTTCTACTACGGCACAGAGAAATAATAGAGAGAGGGGTATCAAAAAAAGATGCTATCTACGAATCCGGAATTGTAGCTGGGGGCGCATTAACTGTATGCGCCTTAACTAACGCTATTGCCTTCTATGCTTTTATACCTACTGATTTCAGCGGAGTAGCTGAATTAGGAGTTATTTCTGGAACTGGAATGCTGATTAGTCTACTGGTTACCCTTACTATTGGCCCAGCTCTGTTGCGCTATATACCTAAACAATCTAAATTGAAATCCAACATTGATACCTCTCTTAGCAGAGTACTCGAAATATCATTTAAATGGCAAAAATTAATATATACCACTATCTTCCTTGGACTATTATCTGCAGTCATACTCTTTCCTCAGCTAAAATTTGACTATAATTTATTGAATATGCAGGACCGTACAGGAGAAGCTGTAAAAACCTTTAAGGAATTACTGTCGGAAGTAGATAACTCGCCCTGGTATGTAGCTGTATTAGCTAAAAATCGTAAAGAAGCGGATCTTTTAGTAGAAGATCTAACAAAACTAAAGGAGGTAAAAAGAGTAGTAACTATTCTTAATTTTGTACCAGAAGAACAGGAAATGAAACTCCCACTTATTGAAGAGATGGCAATTACCACCGGACCGATCACCATATCGATGCCATCGCAAGTGAATAATAAACAAACACTGATAAAGCAACAAAAAGAATTAGATAAGCTTAGTAACACTCTAGGCCATTTCATTACTGAGAAGCCTGACCATATTTTATTGGCTCCTGCCCGTGCTCTAAAGAATTCATTGGCAGCACTTTTTGAACATCTTAACAAAAATGATACTGCAAATAGAGAGAAGCTATTACATTCGGTAGAAGAAGATTTGCTCGTAACTTTACCTACTTCTTTACAACGTATGCAGACTGCTATTGAGGCTTCTACCACATTCAGTAAAGAAGATCTTCCAGCACCTTTAATAAGCCGCTGGTACAGCCATGCTGACGAATACAAAATAGCTGTCTACCCGTCAGAGGATATAGATGACAACGATGCACTAAAACGCTTTGTTCGAGCGATCCAGAAAGTTGCACCGCAAGCTACTGGGGGTCCCATGGTAAGCTTGGCAGCTGGTGAAGCTGTCGTACAAGCATTCATACAAGCATTTTCATTAGCTTTAGCTGGGATAGTGATAGCGCTATTAATCTTATTGCGGAGTGTAAAATATACTCTTCTGGTACTAGTCCCACTTCTTCTTTCAAGTATATTTATTGGTATTTTCTCCGTATTGTTCAATCTACCATTTAATTTTGCAAATATTATTGCTCTTCCATTATTACTCGGTATTGGATTAGATAGTAGCCTACATATGGTTCACCGGAGCCGTAGTGATAAACTAGTAGGCGAAACTCTGGCCCATACTAGTACGGTGCGCGCCGTTTTTTATAGCGCGCTAACTTCCCTTGTCACCTTTGCAAGCTTAATGCTCTCTTCCCATCAAGGCACTGCTAGTATGGGAATATTACTTACTGTAGGATTGACTTGCACTCTTATCTGCACCCTCTTTATATTACCTGTTCTGTTAAATGCCTCTACCAAAAAAATAGAAGCTTAGAAATAGCGAGCCCTTTCTTATTACAGGGTGCACTGAAATTAAGGCAGTAATCGGCTGGTACTAACTAGGTTAATAATATATTGAAATAGCCTTATACCCACCCGCGCGCCCTTACAACAAAACCTTTCATAAATATCATAATCAAAAGCAGCTCTTTTTGCTGTACAGAACCACTCGAAACGAATTACTATAACGAAAATATAGAAAAGGCTAAAAATAGGTATGAAACCAAGCTATTTAAATGCTGTTTTGCTGGTATTATTTACTGCATTAGCTACAGGCTGCGCGACAGTTTTATCTGAGCCCAAGGAAGATAAGAGCACAGGATACTCTTACTCCGGAAAAAAATTTGATTCTAATAATCAAGAAATTATAGCTACTGATAAAGAAACTATATCTACTGATAAAGAAACTATATCTACTGATAAAGAAACTATATCTGCTGCTGAGAATCCCTGTTTAGAAGGAGATCCTTATGAAGAAGTTAATCGTCGCTTTTATGACGTAACCGAAGATATTGACCGGGGTATATTCGAACCCGTTGCTGACACATATATAGAGAATGTCCCTGATTCGGTGCGAGAATCAGTTGGAAATTTCTACTCTAACCTTGCATATCCGAATGTGGCTCTAAATGCTTTACTACAAGGCAAAGTAAAACAAGGGGTGGGAGACAGCTTGCGTTTCATTGTAAATACTACAGTAGGCTTAGGCGGGATATTTGACCCAGCAAGCTCTGTAGGTTTGGAAAAGAACGATGAAGATTTTGGGCAAACATTAGGGGTTTGGGGCGTTGACAATACGTCTTATATGTACATACCTATTTTGGGACCAAGCAGTAACCGTGATCTAATTGGCCTTCCTGTCACCATAGCATCAAATATGTTATTTTATGCGGGATTTTTTGTTGGTGCTCCAGTAACTGTTCCCTTAGGTATTCTAGCTGCAGTTGATAAACGTGCGCAGTTTACGGAACAGATGCGTATTCGTGATCAGGCCGCATTAGACCGTTATATATTCACTCGTGAAGCATATTGGCAATATCGAGAAAACCTTGTATTCGATGGCAAGCCACCAACTGAATCTTATGATAATCTCTTTCCTGATGAAGACTTTCTAGATCCTGATGAAGACCCTCAAGATACATCAGATAGATATTTCAAGGAACCCTGCCCTAAGAAATCTTCATAGTATTTTTATGCGCAATAAGCCTGACAAAATTCCTTCTTATACAAAAAAGAAATCGCATCAGACGGTATAATTTGACAGCTATAATAGAAATATTGCCAGCTTATTGTTTACAACAACAAACCGATTCAGTCTGATACACCAGAAGGAAATTTAATGAAAGAAACAGATAACGCTCTTACTAATCTGAGCCAGGAAGATACTAGTTTTACGTCTGATACAACCACCTCTGATTACCAGCAGCCACCAGATCTTGACAAGAAAGAATTAGCTGATGCCTTGGCATCAGCACGCAAAGCGCTACTAGCCTTACAAAAAGAAGATGGTCACTGGTGCTTCCCACTTGAGGCAGATTGTACTATTCCAGCTGAATACGTGTTGATGATGCATTTCATGGATGATATAGATACAGGCCTTGAAATAAAATTAGCTCGGTTTATCAGGACAAAGCAGGATACAGAGCATGGTGGTTGGCCCTTATACTATGGCGGTCACTTTGATCTGAGTTGTACTGTCAAAGCTTACTATGCATTAAAGTTAGTTGGTGACTCCCCAGAGGCTCCACATATGGTAGCTGCTCGTACAGCTATTCTGTCACATGGTGGCGCATCAAAAGCAAATGTCTTTACCAGAATCTTACTTGCGATGTATGGCCAACTCCCCTGGCGTGGTGTTCCTTTTATGCCGGTAGAGATTATTCTACTGCCAAAGTGGTTCCCATTTCATCTGAGTAAAATTGCTTATTGGTCACGTACAGTGACGGTACCGCTGACAATCTTATGCAGCTTAAGAGCAAAAGCTGCTAATCCACATAAAATTAATGTTCGTGAGCTTTTCACTATAGATCCAGAGAAAGAACGTGATTATTTCCCAGTACGAACTCCTCTGAACCGATTATTCTTATTTATTGAACGTACTGCTTCATTATTTGAGCCATTTATTCCAAATATATTACGTCGCATTGCTCTACGCCGAGCAGAACGCTGGATAATAGAACGACTTAATGGCGAATGTGGTCTAGGAGCAATTTTTCCCGCAATGGTAAATGCAAATGAGGCCCTCTCACTACTAGGTTATCCTTATGAACATCCGTATCGAGAACAGTGTCGCAAAGCTTTATTAGGGTTATTGGTTATTGACGATGAACAAGCCTGGTGCCAACCATGCACATCTCCTGTGTGGGATACTGTCTTAGCAAGCTTGGCATTACAGGAAGATATTAGTGCAGATCAAAAACATGTCCGCAAGGCTCTAGACTGGCTAGTCCCTCTCCAAATACTGGATGCCCCTGCTGACTGGCGGGAAGAAAATATAAAACTGGCTGGTGGTGGCTGGGCTTTTCAATACGCAAACCCACATTACCCCGATCTTGATGATACAGCAGCGATAGCCTGGGCAATGCACCAAGCAGACCCTCATATTTATCAAAAAAGTTTATCAAGAGCTGCCAGCTGGCTTAGTGGCATGCAATCTAAAAATGGTGGATTTGCTGCTTTTGATGTCGATAATATTTATTATTATCTTAACGAAATTCCATTCTCAGATCATGGCGCCTTACTTGATCCGCCCACTAGTGACGTAAGTGCCCGTTGTACTGGTTTCCTGGCTTTAAATGGAAACCCTGAACAGCAAGGTTCAATGAAGCAAGGATTATCGTATTTGTTCAATGAGCAAGAATCGAATGGTGCCTGGTTTGGCCGATGGGGGAGTAATTATATTTATGGAACCTGGTCAGTACTAGAGGCCTTGAGACTAGCAAAAATAGATACCTCCCATGAGTCTATTACTCGTGCTGCAAAGTGGCTAAAATCAGTTCAGAGAGAAGATGGTGGGTGGGGTGAGAACAATGATACCTACTTTGCACCAAAACTAGCAGGGCTCTTTAGAACAAGTACTTCATTTCAGACTGCCTGGGCTTTACTTGGACTAATGGCAGCAGGAGAAACACATAGCGAAGAAGTTAGTAAAGGAATTAAATATCTTCTAAGTCGGCAGGATAATAATGGATTATGGGATGACCCATGGTTCACAGCGCCGGGATTCCCGAGAGTTTTCTATTTAAAATATCACGGATATTCAAAATATTTCCCATTGTGGGCTCTAGCAAGATATAAGGCATTTACCCAGAAGGATATTAGGTGAATATTGTAGGCATTGTCGTAGCCATGCGAATTGAAGCCCGCTGCCTAACTAATCGCAACTTACCTATCGGGGAGATAATAAATTTAGGAAATAATTTAAAGATATGTTTGTGTGGTATGGGTGGAAATGCCGCAACAAAAGCAGCAATAAAATTACAGGAAGAAGGTGCAACTTCCCTCATCAGTTTCGGAGTTTCGGGGGCACTAGACTCTAAGTTGCGCCCAGGCGACTTGGTCCTTCCTCAGTCAATTTATAATGAACGCTTGTTGCCTGTATCCTTAGCCTGGAGAGATCGGGTACAAAAATGCCTACCTTCTAATTTACGCGTCATTGGCGGCAAATTAGCAACAAGTAAGAAGGTTCTTACTTCATTAAATGAAAAGTGTGATTTTGCAAAAATTACCGGCGCTTCTGCGGTAGATTTAGAAAGCGGTGCAATAGCTGAAGTAGCTGAAGATTCAGATATTCCGTTCCTTGCGATACGTGCAATTTCAGACCCTATTGAATTTTCACCGCCACTAGCCCTACTAAATGCAGTAAACCCTGATGGTAGCGCTAATCTAGGTCAAATAATATCTTTACTACTACAGCGGTCTGTGACTTTAAGTACATTACTACGCCTTGGGAGAGATGTACGCACTGCTCGTGCCACTCTGACAACAGTGGCAATACACGCCAGAATTGAATTAGGAAATCCCACCTAACAATCTACAACTGCGCACTAGGGCAATAAATAAGCCGTAAATTTAGGCCTCAGAAAACCGAATTTCGAATCAATCTACGAATCACAAAGGTATAAATATTTAGGAATAATATAGATGGGGTGGCTGATGGGGCTCGAACCCACGACAACCGGAATCACAATCCGGGACTCTACCAGCTGAGCTACAGCCACCATCTGAGAAACTAAAAAACTCAGCCCTTGAAACCAAAAAATAAACGGTTTCAGAAACTATCTGGTGTGCCCGACAGGAATCGAACCTGTAACCCCCAGCTTAGAAGGCTGGTGCTCTATCCGGTTGAGCTACGGGCACTACTCAAACCGGGTATGCCCAATTTAATTGGGTGAAATTGGTCGGGGTGGAGAGATTCGAACTCCCGACATCCTGGTCCCAAACCAGGCGCGCTACCAGGCTACGCTACACCCCGGGGAAGGCCGTTACTATACCTTTCCGCTAATGAAAGGTCAATTTTTCTATTTAATTTATTAAATTTTTTTGATCATGAGAATTAGCTACGAGCAGACACCACTTCCGCCTAAATTAATTACATGATTAGATTTAAAGATCTTTATTCAGAATTATCTCTGAATCAAAAACCTTTACGGATTTTTTCTGTCATCTATCTTAGACCTAATTTTGTACAGATCACTTAAAAAATTTCAAAACAACTTGCTGTATACTGCGATTTCTGATATTAAAGCGTCTTCAATTGAAATCAGAAAAGAAAAGGAATTCCAAGAAATGCCGCAACAACAACCTAAATCAACTACTCCCTATAAAATGAAAAAGGGGGAGAGCTACATGAATAATAAGCAATTAGCACATTTTCGTAAAATACTTGAAGATATTAAACTTGAGTTAGGACAGGATATAGACCGTACAGTTCATACCATGCAAGATGAAGCTACAGTCTTTGCAGATCCTAATGACCGAGCAAGCCAAGAATCTGATATGGCACTGGAACTTCGCAACCGAGACCGCGAACGTAAGCTTATCAAGAAGATTAACGAGACTATTGCCAAGATTGATTCTGATGATTATGGTTATTGCGATACCTGTGGTATCGAAATTGGACTAAAACGTCTTGAAGCTCGCCCAACAGCTACTCTTTGTATAGACTGCAAAACACTAGACGAGATAAGAGAAAGACAACTAGCCAAATAGAAAACCAAATACTGCAACTTAAAATAATTCTTTATAATCTATTATTATATTTAAATTCAGCTGTCTTTATCTTCTTCCGTAACTGCTTTCATACTAAGGCGTAGTCTTCCCTTGTCATCAGCTTCTAATACTTTGACACGTACAAGTTGACCTTCTTTCAGATGATCAGCCACACTGTTAACACGTTCATTAGCAATTTGTGAGATATGCAACAGTCCATCCTTTCCGGGCAAGACACTTACAATCGCACCAAAATCTAAAAGTTTTAGAACAGTTCCATCATAAATTCTGCCTACTTCTACATCAGCAGTAATGTCTTCGATACGTTTCCTAGCTAATTCCCCACCTTCAGAGCTGATGCAGGCTATCATGACAACGCCTTCATCTGAGATATCTATGGTTGTGCCAGTCTCTTCAGTTAATGCACGAATCACTGCGCCACCTTTACCAATTACATCACGTATTTTTTCAGGGTTAATTTTAAGTTTAATGATACGCGGAGCATGTTGAGAAATTTCTTCACGAGTTGAGGGCTGTGCCTGTTTCATAATTTCTAAGATGTGCAAGCGTCCTTCTTTAGCCTGATCCAACGCAGCCTGCATTATTTCTTTATCGACACCCTGAATCTTGATATCCATTTGTAGTGCTGTAATACCATCTTCCGTGCCCGCTACCTTAAAATCCATATCACCCAAGTGATCTTCATCGCCAAGAATATCAGTTAGTACAGCAATACGATTACCTTCCTTAATCAAACCCATTGCAATACCAGCCACATGATTCTTAAGTGGCACACCCGCATCCATTAATGCAATGCACCCACCACAAACAGAAGCCATAGAGCTAGAACCATTAGACTCAGTAATTTCAGATACAACCCTCAACGAATAACCAAATTCCTCAGCGGAAGGTAAAACTCCAATAAGCGCACGTTTAGCAAGACGGCCATGACCAATCTCACGGCGCTTTGGGGTGCCTACCCTACCAGTCTCTCCAACCGAAGAAGGCGGGAAGTTATAATGCAACATAAAACGATCAGTGTAATCTCCCTGCAGAGAATCAATTCTCTGTTCATCACGCCCTGTACCAAGAGTTGCTACTACTAGCGCCTGAGTCTCGCCGCGCGTAAATAGAGCAGACCCGTGAGTACGTGGCAATACACTATTGCGAATAGATATAGGTCGTACTGTACGAGTATCACGTCCATCTATTCGTGGTTCACCATTAAGAATTCTAGTACGCACAATTTTTGATTCAAGATCAAAATAAACTTTCTTGACGGCCTGTTTATCTGGGCCACCTTCTGAATCAACTGCCATCTCTGTATTAACTTTTTCCCAGACTTTATTAACGGCCTCAGTACGTGCTTGTTTTTGCTTCAAATCAAATGCTGCACATAAATCCGTCTCTGCTATCTGTGCAACCTTATCAGTAAGACTTGCATCCTGCTCTGCAGGTGCCCAGTCCCACACGGTAACTCCAGCCTCATCAGCTAATTCATTTATTAAATTGATTACTGGTTTCATTTCATTGCGACCAAACTCAACAGCACCCAACATCACATCTTCAGATAACTCTTTTGCTTCAGACTCCACCATCAATACTGCTTGTTCAGTCCCAGCTACCACCAAATTAAGTTCTGTTTCAACAAGCTCAGTTGTCGTTGGGTTGAGTACATACTCCCCATTAATATAACCAACACGTGCGCCAGCAATTGGGCCATCAAAGGGGATGCCCGAAAGTACTAACGCTGCAGAAGCCCCAATCATTGCCGGAATGTCTGCATCCACTTCATTATCAGAAGACAAAACTGTAGCAACAATCTGTACCTCATTATAAAAACTATCAGGAAATAGTGGCCGGACAGGGCGATCAATTAAACGAGAAGTAAGGATTTCTTTTTCAGAGGGACGGCCCTCTCGCTTAAAAAAACTACCTGGTATTCTACCTGCAGCATAACTACGTTCCATATAATCCACGGTTAACGGGAAAAAATCCTGCCCAGGCCTGACATTCTTAGCACCTACAACCGTAACCATTACCACTGTGTCATCCATAGAAACGATTACTGCTCCATGAGCTTGTCTTGCAATCTCCCCAGTTTCCAATGTCAGTGTATGACGCCCGTAACTAATGCTTTTCTTGATCGGTTTCAATTTGCTTTCCTTTCTAATGAGATTATCTTTATTTGCACCCTTATCCAACTAGTTGATATGAATGTTTACATTCGCGCCCAATAAAGGACTACAAATAATTGAAATATTCCTGTTTATCTAGTTAGCAGGGAAAGCCTATTTACGAAGACCAAGACGCTCGATCAGAGCACGATAAGCATCGTTGCTACTGCGTTTCAGATAATCAAGTAATTTCCGACGACGATTAACCATACGTAACAAACCACGACGGGAATGATGATCCTTAACATGAGCTTTGAAATGACCGGTTAAATCGTTTATACGGGCGGTCAATAATGCCACCTGTACTTCCGGGGAACCAGTGTCCCCAACGGCCCTTTGATAATCGCCCACTATCTGTGCTTTTTTATCGGTTGTGACAGACATGCATACTCTCCAATTTGAACCTTAATGCGAAAAGGCGCTATTTTACTCTTTATTAAGGTGTATTCTCAAGTAAAGTGCCATTTTTTTTAACATTAATATATATTCAGAATATAAATGGACCTATTATCTATTCCGCAGTTAAGTCTACAGAGAATGTATAATCCCAGATAAATAACATCAAACTACGTTTAAAACTCTTATAATAAAGTAACTAGATTTGCATAAATTAAAACACTTCACTCGCTAATTTTAGCGACCCATTTAAATACAAACAAAATATTCTGATCTAGCGATAGACACATATAAGATAGTTTAAGACGTCCATCATGACAAATATCAAAGAAAGAAAAAACTATAAGTAGCATATAAATTAACAATTAACAAAGGGTTGACCAAAAGTCAGCTAACCGCTACTGTTCATCGTTCTATTTATTATATTTATGGTTCTTAATGCAGGAAAATAAGAAAAAATGAGCGCAGAAGATTTAACTGGTGCTGAAATTACAATTCGCTGTTTACAGGAAGAAGGGGTAAAACATATCTTTGGCTATCCTGGCGGCGCTGTGCTGTTCATATACGACGAATTGTTTAAGCAGGATAAAGTAAAACACATTTTAGTGCGTCATGAGCAAGCTGCGATACATGCGGCTGATGGATACGCCCGATCAAGCAAAAAACCTGGGGTCGCTTTAGTGACATCTGGGCCCGGCGTAACGAATGCGATTACCGGTATTGCTACTGCCTACATGGATTCAATTCCAATGGTCATTATTAGTGGACAGGTGCCAACTCATGCTATTGGGCTAGATGCATTTCAGGAAGTTGACACAGTGGGCATCACGCGTCCCTGTGTTAAGCATAATTTCCTTGTAAAAGATATTACAGAATTAGCTGCAACTATCAAAAAAGCATTCTATATATGCTCAACTGGTCGCCCTGGACCAGTACTAGTAGATATTCCTAAGGATATAAGTGCCGAAAAATTTAAATTTTCCTATCCTGCCAGTGTTTCTATGCGCTCTTATAACCCGATTAATAAAAATCACCAAGAGCAGTTAAAAGAAGCAATCCGCTTAATCATGGGCTCAAAACGACCAATGGTTTATACTGGTGGCGGTGTCATATTGGGTAATGCAACCTCACAACTTACACGCTTTGTACAAATGCTAGATTTCCCCTGTACAAATACGTTGATGGGGCTTGGCGGATACCCCGCAACTGACAAGCAATTTGTAGGCATGCTTGGCATGCACGGCACCTATGAAGCAAATATGGCGATGCAGAATTGTGACGTTCTAATAGCTGTTGGAGCACGTTTTGATGACCGTGTAATTGGAAACCCAAAACATTTTTCTAACAAAGATAGAAAAATTATACATATTGATATAGACCCCTCATCCATTTCTAAACGTGTAAATGTCGATGTGCCCATCATAGGCAGCGTTTCAAATGTACTTGACGGACTTATTAAATTATTAATGGCCAGCAAAGAAAAGCCTAAGCAAGAAGAGCTCAAGACATGGTGGGCACAAATTAATCAATGGCGTGCGCGAGATTGCCTAAAGTATGATCAAAAAAGTAGTGTAATCAAACCACAAATGGTGATTGAAAAACTTTACAAAGTGACAAAGGGCGATGCCTTTATTACGTCTGATGTAGGCCAACATCAGATGTGGGCTGCACAATTCTATAAATTTGACAAACCCAAAAGATGGATTAATTCTGGTGGATTAGGAACTATGGGATTTGGTCTGCCGTCAGCAATGGGTGTTCAGATTGCCAATCCTAAAAATGCGGTGGCCTGCGTCACTGGTGAAGCCAGTATACAAATGTGTATTCAGGAATTATCCACCTGCAAACAATATAATCTGCCACTAAAAATTATTAATCTAAATAATCGTTATATGGGTATGGTGCGCCAGTGGCAAGAATTTTTCCATGGCAATCGATATGCTGAATCATACGTAGATGCTTTGCCAGACTTTGTCAAACTGGCAGAAAGTTATGGTCATGTCGGCATAAAAATAGAAAAACCAAATGATATAGAAGATGCGTTAAAAGAAGCATTTAAACTCAAAGATAAGTTAGTATTTATGGACTTCATTACCGATCAAACTGAAAATGTATTTCCTATGATACCTGGTGGAAAAGGTCTCTCTGAAATGATTTTGGTATAAAGATGCGACATATAATTTCTTTGTTGATGGAAAATGAAGCAGGTGCTTTGTCACGCGTGGCAGGTTTGTTCTCTGCGAGAGGTTATAATATTGAGTCTCTTACTGTTGCTCCTACAGAGGACCCTACATTATCTCGAATGACTCTGGTTACTGTTGGGTCAGATAGCGTAGTTGAGCAAATTACTAAGCAGTTGAATAAATTGATTGATGTAGTAAAGGTACTTGACTTAAGTGATGGGGACCATATTGAATGCGAGCTAATGCTGGTGAAAGTATGTGCTCTAGGTAAAAACCGTAAAGAGGTAAAAGCTACGACTGATATTTTTTGTGGTCGGATTGTTGATGTTACTGACACATCTTATATTATTGAACTGACTGGTACCTGTTCAAAACTTGATGCATTTCTCGATACCATGGGTCACAACACTATACTGGAGACAGTGCGTACTGGAGCCTCTGGAATCGGCCGTGGCGAAAGGACCTTAGAAGTAAAGTAAAATTTGACATGAATTGCAGAAATAAATTTTTATCTGGAATACATAGTCTCTCGATACCTATTCAAAATTATATTAAGAAGGAAAATCTATGAAGGTTTATTACGACAAAGATGCTGATCTGTCGCTAGTCAAAGGAAAAAGAGTCACCATTATTGGTTATGGCTCACAGGGACATGCGCATGCAAATAATCTAAATGATTCTGGTGTAAACATCACTGTTGGCTTACGTAAAAATGGGGAATCTTGGAGCAAAGCAAAAAAAGCCGGTCTTACAGTAAAAAGTGTAGCTGAGTCTGTTAAAGATGCTGATATTGTAATGCTTCTATTACCTGATGAGAGAATTTCTGCAGTTTATGAAGCGGAGGTTGAGCCTAATCTCAAAAAAGGTGCCACACTCGCATTTGCGCATGGGTTTAATATCCACTACAGCCAAGTATCACCACGAAATGACCTTGATATAATTATGATTGCTCCAAAAGGACCGGGGCATCTTGTACGATCAACCTATGTACAGGGTGGAGGTGTTCCCTCTCTTATTGCAGTGCATCAAGATAAATCTGGAAAAGCCCGTGAATTAGCTCTCTCTTATGCTGCAGCAAATGGCGGTACGCGTGGAGGAGTGATCGAAACAAACTTCCGCGAAGAAACTGAAACTGATCTATTTGGTGAGCAGGTTGTGCTATGCGGGGGACTGACTGCCCTGATTCAAGCAGGCTTTGAAACACTAGTTGAAGCAGGTTATGCTCCAGAAATGGCCTATTTCGAATGCCTGCACGAAGTTAAATTGATAGTTGATTTAATTCATGAAGGTGGAATTGCCAACATGCGTTACTCTATATCTAATAATGCTGAATATGGGGATGTCTCACGTGGTCCGCGTATTGTGACCGATGAGACCCGCACTGAAATGCGTAAAATTCTCCATGAGATACAGACTGGAGAATATGCTCGTGAATTTATATTAGAGAATCAGGCAGGTGCCCCTATGCTTAAAACCAGTCGTCGCCTTGCTTCTGAGCATCAGATTGAAGTTGTTGGGGAGAAATTACGAAGTATGATGCCTTGGATCAAAAAAGATCAACTTGTTGATCAAGAAAAAAATTAATATAAAACAGCTGGCGGCATGTAAAGCATGCTCATGCCACTCTAATAATAAACGCACACTACTTAAATTACTCACCCCATGACGAATTATCCCCACCCGTTCTTTGCGCGTGAAGGCTGGCCTTTTATTGCGGGAGCTGCTGCTATCTCAGTATTAGTAAGTATTTTTGCAGGCTGGATATGGTCTGCCCCATGCTGGATCATCGCATTATTTGTTTTGCAGTTTTTTCGTGATCCGCCGCGTGTTGTTCCAGAAAAAATTAATGCTGTATTGTCACCTGCTGATGGCAGAATAGTAGCAGTTGAAAATACACAGGACCCATATCTAAAGCGTGATGCCATAAAGGTAAGTGTATTTATGAATGTGTTCAATGTCCATTCCAACCGAAGCCCAGTAGATGGGAAAGTTCATAAAGAATGGTATTTTCCTGGAAAATTTATCAACGCTAGTCTACCTAAAGCCTCACTTGAGAATGAACGTAATGCGCTATGGATAAAAACCGATAATGACCTTGATATAACTTGCGTACAAATTGCCGGTCTAATTGCAAAACGCATAGTTTGCCATACGAAAATTGGTGAATACCTCGCACGTGGGCAACGTTTTGGTTTTATCCGTTTTGGATCACGAGTAGATGTTTATCTGCCGCTTAATACTAAAGTGAAGGTAAATATCGGAGATAAAGTTCATGCGACACTAACTATATTAGCTGAACTAGTGCCTTAAATCTGTCATAATTTATCTCTTAAGGCTTATAATAATGGGTCTTCTGTTTACCATCCTAACGTAACGGTTTACCATGCATTAGTCTTTTATAGTAATGTGCAAATAATGTACGATCCTAACCAATCTCGCATAATGTTCAAATCAAAGCTACGGCGGCGTGGCATCTATTTACTTCCTAATTTATTTACTACAGCAGCACTATTTGCTGGTTTTTATGCCATCGTACAGGCAATGAACGGGAAATTTGAATATTCTGCAATAGCAATATTCATTGCTATGGTACTCGATGGACTAGATGGACGTGTGGCTCGACTCACTCATACTCAAAGTGAATTTGGGGCTGAATATGACAGTCTATCAGACATGATTTCATTTGGCGCTGCTCCTGCGCTAGTTATATATGAGTGGGCCCTAAAGGATATGGGGAAGTTGGGTTGGATAGCAGCTTTTATTTATTGTACCTGTGCGGCGCTGCGACTTGCGCGTTTTAACTCAAAAACGGGAGAAACAGATCGGCGATTCTTTCAAGGGTTACCAAGCCCTGCCGCTGCCGCACTAATCGCGGGATTAGTTTGGGTAATGTTAGAATTTAGAATTGCAGGGACCGAGATAAAATGGCTAGCTTGGGGTATCACAGTATTTGCTGGCTTTACTATGGTGAGTAATCTGCCCTATTACAGTGGAAAGGAAATAAATTTACGTAAGAGCGTACCATTTATAACCGTGTTGTTACTGGTACTATTCTTTTTTGTATTAATTCCGAGTCAACCACCTGTTGTACTTTTTTGTGTGTTTATGCTTTACGCATTATCTGGTTATATTATGTGGATATTACAGTGGAGAAAGAAGAAAAAATCTACTGCCATTCAGGAAAGCTAACCCAGTCCTTGTTGCGTAAAAATAAAAAACCATTTATATTTAACCATATGAAACATATTTACTGTCATTTCTGGCTTTATCCTTCACATATCCTTCCACTATTGCTAGGATCTCTGCTGCGCCTTGCGCGCTAACTATTACATTCTATTCTAGTGATTTATCCAGTAGAATTTGTTTTGCAAATTCTACACTTCAACTCAAATTTTTTTCTATATAAGATAGACCTATGGTGGAGAAGGAATGAAAGACCATTTGATAATTTTTGATACAACCCTACGCGATGGCGAGCAAAGTCCAGGCGCGTCTATGACCCAAGAAGAAAAAGTTCGTATTGCACGACAATTAGAACGTATGAATATTGATATCATTGAGGCTGGGTTTCCAGCAGCCTCCAATGGGGATTTTAAAGCGGTAAAAGCAGTAGCTGACACTATTAAAGATAGTACTATATGTGGGCTAGCTCGTGCTATTAAAGATGATATCGATCGTGCCGGTGAGGCCTTGAAGAATGCAAATTCATCACGCATCCATACCTTTATTGCCACTTCACCAGTTCATATGGAGAAAAAATTACGCATGTCGCCTGATCAGGTACTTGAACAGGCCGTTAAGGCTGTGAAATGGGCCCGTAAATATACTGATAATGTAGAATTTTCTCCTGAAGATGCAGGACGCTCAAATATTGATTTTCTTTGCTGTATATTAGAAGCAGTTATTAAAGCAGGGGCAACCACCCTTAATATTCCTGATACTGTTGGTTACACAATGCCAGAACAATTTGGCAAGCTCATACAAACTCTGCGTACGCGCATACCTAATTCTGACAAAGCAATATTCTCAGTACACTGTCACAATGATTTAGGCTTGGCAGTCGCTAATTCATTATCCGCGGTAATGAACGGCGCACGACAAGTTGAATGTACTATTAATGGTTTAGGGGAGCGCGCAGGTAACGCATCTCTTGAGGAAATCGTTATGGCAGTTCGTACTCGTCAAGATCTATTCCCTTGCGAGACACTTATAGATGCTACTCAAATCGTTCCGGCAAGCAAACTCGTTTCAGGTATTACCGGATTCCCAGTACAACCTAATAAAGCTATCGTCGGAGCAAATGCATTTTCACATGAAGCAGGCATTCATCAAGATGGCGTACTAAAACACCGTGAAACATACGAAATTATGCGTGCCGAAGATGTTGGATGGGGAGCTAACAAATTATCTCTTGGGAAGCATTCTGGACGCAATGCATTCCGTAACCGTTTAGCAGAGCTCGGTATCGAATTGGAATCAGAAGAAATACTTAATGCCACATTTATCCGTTTCAAAGAACTAGCTGATAAAAAGCATGATATTTTCGATGAAGATTTGCATGCGCTAGTTTCGGATGAGACCATGAGCCTACAGGAGCATTACAAACTTCTATCTCTGACTGCTCACAGTGAGACTGGTGAAACACCATATGCAAAAATAGTAATTGTTGAGGGCGGCAAGGAATTACGAGCAGATTCAGATGGTAGCGGACCAGTGGATGCCACTTTTCGTGCGATTGAGAAAATTATTTCCAGTGGAGCAGAACTACAATTGTACTCAGTAAATAATATTACTAGTGGCACTGACTCGCAGGGTGAAGTAACTGTGCGATTACAAAAATCAGGGCGCATCGTCAATGGTAATGGGTCAGATATTGATATTGTAACAGCCTCTGCAAAGGCTTATCTCAGCGCGCTCAATAAACTACATAGTAAGTTGGAAAGAGCACATCCCCAAATATAGAAATTTCTTAGTGATATCCTCCGCAATATTCTAATAAGATAGAATATCTCTACTATTCAATAGTCGCGGCTCAAGATGAGTGGACCCAACTATTCTGGATATAAGATTGATTGTATGAAATCAACAGCCACTTGTATGGGAATAACCTTATGCTTATCATCGCACCTACCTTTATACTCAACATTCCCTTCTTTCAAACCACGCTCACCAATGACAATGCGGTGAGGGATCCCAACTAATTCCATATCAGCAAACATTACGCCGGGGCGCTCGTTACGATCATCAAGTAACACTTCAATGCCAATAGCAGAAAATTTCTCATACAGTTTCTCCGCTTCAGCTTTTATCAATGCGCTCTTGTTCATTCCAATAGGTATAATTACCACTTGGAAAGGAGCCATTTCAAGTGGAAAAACAATCCCATATTTATCATGCTTCTGTTCAATAGCTGCCGCTACGATACGTGATACGCCAATACCATAACACCCCATCTCCACGGGAACAGACTGACCAGATTCATCTAAATAGCAGGCTTTCATTTTTTTGGAATACTCAGCATGCAACTTAAAAATATGTCCAACTTCAATTCCTCTGCAAATCTCAAGCTTGCCCTTCCCATCGGGAGATAAATCACCTGAAATTACATTGCGAATATCAAATACATGATCAGGCTCTTTCATATCCCGACCAAAATTAACGCCAGTGTAATGGTAGCCTTCCTCATTTGAACCACAAGTAAAATCGCTCATTTCCATTACCGATACGTCTGAAATAATGGTTAGCTCTGTACCAATTGGGCCTATACATTCTGCGCGACAATTTATTTTGTTAAAAATTTCTTTTTCATTTGCCAGCCGAAAATCTTGTAACAATGGGTTTTTTTGTGCTTTTAATTCATTTAAATTATGGTCGCCACGTAACAGCAACAAAACCATTTCATCGTTCACGACCACCGCTAAAGTTTTAACGATCTTCTTAACAGGAATTTTTAAAAATTCCGCCACCTCTTCACAAGTTTTTTTGTTAGGTGTTGCTATCTTTTGTATGGGATTCTTAGCCCCTTCTCGTAATTTATCTGAATGCAATGCCTCAGCAAATTCAATATTGGCTGCATAGGTTGAGTCTGGACAGAAAACAATGCTATCTTCACCCGAATCAGCCAACACATGAAATTCGTGCGAACTACTGCCACCTATTGCTCCGGAATCAGCTTCTACAGCACGGAAATTTAGCCCTAATCGACTAAATATTTTAGTATAGGTATTATGCATAGCATTATATGTTTCCTCCAAACTGGCATTATCAGCATGGAATGAATATGCGTCTTTCATTAGAAATTCACGCGCACGCATTACTCCAAAACGAGGACGAATCTCATCACGAAACTTAGTTTGAATCTGATATAGAGTAAGTGGCATCTGGCGATAACTCTTTATTTCTCTACGTAGAATATCAGTAATTACTTCTTCATGCGTAGGTCCAAAACAGAAATCTCGTTGATACCTGTCTTTCATTCGAAGCATCAATGACCCAAATTTATCCCAGCGCGCCGTTTCTTTCCATAATTCTGCCGGTTGGACTACAGGCATAAGTATCTCTACTGCACCACACCTGTCCATTTCTTCCCGAATAACATGTTCAACCTTACGTAAAACTCTCAAGCCCAATGGCATCCATGTATATAACCCACTCCCAAGTTTTTTTATGAGTCCGGCTCGCATCATTAGCCTATGACTCGTTAATTCTGCCTCAGCAGGGGCCTCTTTATAGGTAGAAATAAAAAATTGTGATACACGCATCACTTGGCTCCATTAGAAATGTTAAGTCTAAGAATTCTACCTTGAAAGGATTCAATATGTATTATTTACACACAATATTCATACCTATAATTTTAGGTATGAGAGTTTCATATCGAACTTTATACACATTGCACCTTTAAATAATCTTTAAAAAGGTTATTTACTGTGATGATGCCATGAAAACCCATTTCAAACTTAGATAGAGAATTAAATGTCGAAATCATTAAAAAATTTATATTTAGATATAAACTTTAAGATAAAAATATTTATTAATTTAACGATTACTTTCATTCTAGTACAAAGTATGAAAAAATCATTATTAATCTTATCGAAATAGATCGCACGGGTGAACTATATGATCGACCGTAACGGCTACCGTTCCAATGTTGGTATTATTCTTTTAAATAAAAAGAATGAGGTCTTCTGGGGAAAACGTATTAAACAAGATTCATGGCAATTTCCTCAAGGTGGAATTAATCCTGGCGAAAGTCCAAAACAGGCTATGTACAGAGAATTAACAGAGGAAACCGGACTTCACCCCCGTCATATCGAGATTGTTGGCCGCACACGTGATTGGTTGCGCTATGAAGTGCCAGATCAGTGGATAAAACGTGAAGGTCGTGGGAACTATAAAGGTCAAAAGCAAATTTGGTATTTGTTACGTTTAGTGGGTCGTGACTCTGATGTATCACTGCGTACAAATATTCGTCCAGAATTCGATGCCTGGCGCTGGAACCAGTACTGGATCAAACTCGAATCAGTAGTTGAGTTTAAGCGTCAAGTATACTATCAGGCTCTTACTGAGCTAGCGCGCTTACTGAATCGCGAGTCTCATGAAATCCATAAATATGGAAAATATAACCAAATTTATGTACAAAAAATGAATTTAGACACAGCTATACCCGCTAATAAATAAGACCACATAATACCAAGCTAGACCTGCCCCCTCTTCTATTTAGCTAATCACAGTAACTATTGTATAGTTGATATACAAAACTCATCTTATAAAAGATGAATATTAAACAATATCTTTCAAAAATTATGACTGCGTCTAAAGTGTGAATTCATTTATCCATACTCTAAGGAATATGGATTTACTCCAAAAAATCAAGTAAAGTAAACTTTCTAATAATTAAAATACAAAGACCCTTATGACAACTAAAGGACAATTATTACAAGATCCGTTTTTAAATGCCCTACGGACAGAACATATTCCCGTATCAATTTATTTGGTAAATGGTATTAAATTACAAGGACAGATTGACTCTTTTGATCAATATGTAATTCTTTTAAAGAATACAGTTACTCAGATGGTATATAAGCATGCTATTTCTACCGTCGTCCCCACTAAAACGTTCTCTATTCCATTTGAGGCACCAGGCATGCCAGATGCTTGATAAGCCTGCCAATAGTACTGTCATTACAGATGATGCAAATACAACTATACTCGTCAATTTAAATATTAGCAGCGCTAGGCACTCAGAAGATTTAGAAGAATTACGACAATTAGCCATAAGTGATAAACTTACAATTCTTGCTGAGGTAAAGAGCAAACAATATAAGCCTAATCCCTCTACCTATGCAGGCAAGGGCAAAATAGATGAAATTGCTGAATTACTGAAACAAACTGGCGCCAAATTAGTAATATTTAACAATAACCTTTCTCCGGCTCAACAGCGCAATCTAGAAAGATCCCTAGAATGCCGTGTAATTGATCGCACCAGCCTAATTCTAGATATATTTGCTCAACGCGCTAAAAGTCATGAAGGCAAGCTACAAGTGGAACTAGCCCAGCTTCAACATCTTGCTACTCGTTTAGTGCGTGGATGGACTCATTTGGAGCGACAAAAAGGCGGCATAGGATTACGTGGTCCTGGCGAGACTCAACTTGAAACAGACCGAAGATTACTTGGAAAACGAGTTAAACTACTTAAGGAAAAGCTTAAGAAACTTCAATCCAGACGCAATGTTCAAAGACGTACAAGAAAACGTGCTCAAGTTATTTCAGTTTCCATTATTGGTTACACTAATGCGGGAAAATCGACTTTGTTTAATCGTCTGACTCGCGCACGAACTTATGCTGCCAATAAACTTTTTGCAACACTAGACGCAACCACTCGTAAACTCTTTATCCCGGAACATGGCCCGATAGTTATCTCTGATACTGTCGGCTTTATCCGGGAATTACCACACACTCTAATTGCTGCATTCAGAGCCACATTAGAAGAGACTGTACAGTCAGATATACTACTACATGTAGTAGATGCAAGTAGCCCTAATCGAGAAGAACAAATCGAAGAAGTAAACAAAGTGCTACAAGAAATTGGGGCCGATGAAGTTCCACAGATTCTGGTATTAAACAAAATTGATTTAGCAGAATCATCATTAGGAACGTCTGGGTGTCAACGCAACGAGTATGGTAGAATAGTACAAATTCGTTTAAGTGCAAAAACCGGCGAAGGGCTTGATTTTATTAGGATGGCTCTAGCTGAAACAATTGAACAGCCTACTCCACAATGGTGTAAAATATTTCCTGAGGCTGAAGTATTAAACGATGAGCTTGTTATAGTCAATTAATGGTTTATCAGATTAAAATCTGATAATTAATACTTACATCAAATCTAAACTTCAAAGGAACTTACTAGGCTTTCTGTTCGTCGAAGTTAATTAACACAATAACTGGAAGAAATATCATTATGGCAAATGACCCGCAGTGGGGACGAAAAAAAGACGGCTCCGGTCCACCTGATCTAGATGAAATGCTACGTAACGTCAATAAAAAGCTTAACGATCTTTTTGGTGGAAATAAAAAGCGTACCAGTAATAATAACTCTGGAGATGGCGATAGTGGTGGGGGAGACAATTTTAAACGGCTTGGTGGCGGTTTAAGTGTTAGCGTACTCCTTGTTATTTTATTAATGCTATGGATGGCTAGTGGATTCTACATTGTAAATGAAGGTCAACGAGGGGTAGTGCTGCGCTTTGGACAGTATAGTGAAACAACTCCTGCAGGTTTAAGTTGGCATTTGCCCTACCCAGCTGAGACTGTTGAGCTAGTTAACGTAAGCCAAGTGAGAACAATTGAAATCGGATACCGTAAGAATGTATCAAGTAAGGTACTGAAAGAATCATTAATGTTGACTGATGATGAAAATATCATTGATATTCAGTTTGCTGTGCAATATATACTTAAGAGCCCCCAAGAATACCTATTTAATAACCGCGATCCAGATGAGGCAGTGCTCCAGGCTGCAGAATCATCTATTCGTGAAGTTATTGGAAAAAGTACTATGGATTACGTCCTATACGAAGGGCGGGAAGATGTCGCAGCAAAAGCAACTGTACTAATGCAGAGCCTTCTTGATCGCTATAAAATAGGGATTGCTATCAGCAAAGTTACTATGCAGAACGCACAGCCACCGGAGCAGGTTCAGGCAGCATTTGATGATGCGGTTAAAGCAGGACAAGATAAAGAGCGGCAGAAAAATGAAGGGGAAGCTTATGCTAATGATGTTATCCCAAAAGCCAAAGGTAATGCAGCCCGCCTGATGGAAGAGTCTGAGGGGTATAAACAACGAGTAATAGAGAACTCTGCTGGTGATGCCAACCGATTTAAACAGATATTGGTTGAATATGATAAGGCTCCTGATGTAACTCGTGATCGTCTTTACCTTGATATGATGCAAGAAGTGCTAACGAAGACCAATAAAATATTAGTCGATTCAAAGAGCAGCAATAATTTACTATATTTGCCGTTGGATAAGATGATAGAGAAAAGCAACACTACTACTGCTACACCTGCTACAGTAGCGCCAGCAGCGCCTCCTCAGGCAATTTTGCCAGAGCCTACCAACAGTGCTGCTCGTACACAGCGTTCTCGTGAAGCATTTCGAATTCGTGAACGGGAGTCCAGATAAATGAAAAGTCAAACATTATTAGCGGTCCTTGTTGTATTGTTTCTTCTCGTCAGCTCTTCACTATATATTGTTGATCAGCGCCAAAGAGCAATCGTCTTTCAACTAGGTGAAGTTGTCTCTGTAAAGACATCTCCTGGATTATATTTTAAGATTCCTATGGTACAGAATGTACGTTTTTTTGATTCGCGTATATTGACCATGGACGCGGAAGAACCAGAGCGCTTTATCACATCAGAGAAAAAGAATGTACTGGTAGATTTATTTGTTAAATGGCGCATCGTTGATGTAAAACAGTACTATATAAGTGTACAGGGGGATGAGGCCTTAGCTAGAGTCCGCCTGGCGCAAACTGTAAATTCAAGTTTACGAGATGAGTTTGGTAATCGCACGGTTCATGAGGTAATTTCAGGTGAGCGTGACAAAATTATGGAAATAATGCGCCAAAAGGCGGACGCGGATGCCCGTAATATTGGGGTAGAAGTGGTAGATGTACGTCTAAAACGTGTTGATTTACCATCAGAAGTAAGCGAATCAGTCTATAGAAGAATGGAAGCAGAAAGAAAGCGCGTAGCTAATGAACTACGATCAACTGGTTTTGCGGATTCTGAAAAAATTCGTTCCAATGCCGACCGTCAACGCGAGGTAATTATGGCAAAAGCATACCGGGACGCGCAAAAAAATAAAGGTGAAGGGGATGCAAAGGCTACAAAGATATATGCTGAAGCATTCAGTAAAAACCCTGAATTTTACTCTTTCTATCGGAGCTTGGAAGCCTATAAGCAAAGCTTCCAAAACAAGAGTGACATGATGGTACTTGAGCCAAATTCTGAATTCTTCAAATACTTGAAAAATTCAAAGGCTAAGTAGATAATAAATTTCAATTAGAAATATTTTTTAAAAAAGCTTCAATATATGAAATTGTACTATTGGAGTTATTAAGAAAATGTGGGACATCCTACTAATAGCATTTGCTTTAATGTTGGTACTGGAAGGAATATTGCCATTTTTGCTTCCTAACATTTGGCGTGATACCTTCAAGAAATTGACAGAGACTAGTGACAATCAGGTGCGTTTCATAGGACTGACATCTATGCTATTGGGTATAGGGTTACTATACCTAGTTAAATAAACACATATCATCACACTTCTAACCAAAATTTTTCCAAATAATAAATATGCGTAATTGGGTCCTCCCCGAATACATTGAAGATATTCTGCCTGCAGAAGCGCAGCGTATAGAGTCAATGCGAAGAGAAATTCTTGATTTGCTATTAGTACATGGTTATCAACTAGTAGCTCCTCCAATGCTGGAATTTGTAGAATCACTAACCACTGGTAGTGGAAGTGATATGAACTTGCGCATGTTCAAGGTGGTTGATCAGTTAAGTGGAAAAATGATGGGGTTGCGTGCAGACATAACTCCTCAAACTGCACGTATTGATGCCCACCTGCTAAATTGTGAGGGGGTCACCCGTTTATGCTATGCAGGTAGCGTGCTGCACACTGTGCCGACAGGATTAACTAGTACTCGTGAGCCACTCCAGATTGGAGCAGAAATTTACGGACACGTAGGACTTGAAAGCGATCTAGAAATCCAACGTATTATGTTACAAATTCTAGCAATATCAGAAATAGATAAGGTCCATTTAGATCTTGGTCATGTGGCTGTATTTCGCGGCCTTATTAGAGGTGCGAAAATTCCTGCTAATATAGAAGCAGGATTATTTAGTGCAATACAAGCCAAGGATATCCCAACGATACAAGATCTCTGCTCAGAATTTGATAAAAATATAAATAAGAAAATTGGCCAAGCTTTAATGTTATTACCAAAGCTATACGGAGATAAAAATATACTAAAAAAGGCACGAAAATATTTACCTAATTATCCGGAAATTATAAAAGGACTGGATGAACTAGAAGTTGTAGCTGCTGAGTTGAAAGTGCCAGCAGGCACTTTAGCATTCGATCTGTCGGACTTGCGTGGCTATCATTACCATAATGGTATGGTATTTTCGGCATATGCCAATAATCACCCTAATGCAATTGCACTAGGTGGGCGTTATGATGATATTGGAAAAGTGTTTGGCCGGGCCCGCCCAGCTACCGGGTTTAGTATAGATCTACGTGAGCTATCAAGAATAAAAAAATCCCCCGGTCCTTGCCCTAAAGGAATTTTGGCCCCTTACAGAAAGAATGATAAGGCACTTGAGAAGAAAATTACACAACTACGCAAGAATGGAAGAATTGTAGTAGTGAAATTACCAATGCATGGAAGAGGAAAAGATACATATAACTGTGACAAAAAATTAATACTGAAAGATAAAGCCTGGAAAATTATTAATATCTAGTTTTATTTCATAGGTTTTATGTCTTGAAGTATTTACTAAAGAAATAATTATTTTCTTAAAATTCTAACGTTGACTCTTGATAGGAAACATCTTAATGCGTAATCAATATGACTAAAAATGTTGTAGTAGTTGGCACCCAATGGGGCGACGAAGGAAAAGGAAAGATTGTAGATTGGCTAACAGATCATGCACAGGGAGTAGTGCGTTTCCAGGGTGGGCATAATGCTGGGCATACGCTAGTTATTGGTGGTAAAAAGACTGTTCTTCATCTAATACCATCTGGAATTTTACGTAATAATGTAGCCTGCTATATTGGAAATGGCGTAGTGATATCTCCAAGAGCATTATTTGAAGAAGTTGATATGTTAGAGCAGGCAGGAGTTAACGTGATGGAACGACTGTACATCAGTAAAGCCTGTCCACTAATCTTACCTAGTCATATTGAACTTGATAAAGCTAGAGAGCAAGCCATGGGAGTCAATAAAATTGGAACTACTGGACGAGGAATTGGCCCAACCTATGAGGATAAAGCTGCACGAAGAGCATTACGTATACAGGACCTATTTAATCAAGATTATTTTGCTACTAAACTTGGAAAAATTTTAGATTATCACAACTTTCTACTAAAGAATTATTATCATGCTCCAACTGTAGATTTTCAGAAAACTCTAAATGACATGCTGTCTTTATCAGAACGAATTAAACCAGTGATTGCTGATGTCTCGCAACTTTTATTTGAGGCTAATAAAAAAGGCAATAGTCTATTATTTGAAGGTGCCCAAGGAACAATGCTTGACATAGACCATGGCACCTATCCATATGTTACCTCTAGCAACTGTATCGCAGGTACCGCAACAACAGGCAGTGGAGTTGGCCCGCAAGAATTACATTATATTTTAGGCATTACCAAAGCTTATACAACAAGAGTCGGCGCTGGACCTTTTCCTACAGAATTAAATGATGACATTGGGCAATATCTTGCTAAACATGGGAATGAATTCGGTGCAACAACCGGTAGACCACGTCGTTGCGGTTGGTTTGATGCAGTAGCCATGAAACGATCAATTCAGATAAATGGAACCTCCGGGTTATGCATAACTAAGCTTGATGTTTTAGATGGGATTGAAACTTTAAAGATAAGCGTAGACTACAAGTTTAATAGGGATGGCAAAGAAAAAGAATCAAGAGGCGCCTTACCAATAGGCGCAGATGAATTGGCTAACTGCAGCCCTGTCTATGAAGAAATGCCCGGATGGACGGAAAGCACTGTAGGCGTTAAAAATTTTGATCAATTACCAAAACAAGCACAAAATTATCTAAAACGTATCGAATCAATATGTGAAGTTCCAGTGGACATGATTTCAACCGGACCAGGCAGAGAGGAAACCATTGTATTGCGACATCCGTTTGATTGACTTTAGTTTCATATTTTAGTTTTTAACAACCTCTAAAATTAGATCTTCACCCTTCCCTAGGATTAACACATAAATTAGGAATATCTAAATTGTATCTTTATGTGTATAAATTTATATCAAATTATGCCCAATAAAGTTTACTACAATAGTGCGTGCCCTATCTGTAATGCGGGCATTACAGATCAACGTAAACGCATGGAGGCCTGTGGGCTTAATAACATTAAATGGATTGACGTGCACATAAACCCGGAGGCACTGACTAAAATTGATGTTTCGTTAAATCAAGTTCGGGAAAAACTTTACGTCGAAAATACTAATGGCCAGCTTAATGTTGGTTTAGATGCATTCATATGCCTGTGGTCACAGACCAGAGGTCAACGTTGGCTTGCCAAACTTTTCCAACTTCCTATTCTCAATCAACTCTCACGATGGACTTACAATTGTTTTGCTAAGCTTCTATACCGATGGAATTGTTCTAAGAAGCACTGGTGATGTCATACCTATCTCTTTAGCTATATAGAAATCTATTCAAATTACCCTTTCTAAGTTATCACCCTACCTGGGATTTAACTCTCTTCTTATTACCAATAAATTTCTTATGTTTGCAACAGGTCCTAATGGAATAAAAGAAAATAAGAAGATATAGTATGTAAGTATATTTCTTTTTTCCATTACGTCTCTTAATTAGACAACTCCGTATTGTGCGCGGTAACTTTCTACAGCACGCAAATTAAGCACCAGATCATCCCTACCCCGTAAATAACTCATCACATCATCCAAATTAATAATACTAATAACTGGAATATCATACATTTCTTTAATCTCTTGAATCGCTGACAAACCATTATTCCCCTGCTCCATACGGTCAAGGGCAATGATTACGCCACAGGGTTTAGCCCCAGCTGCACAGATAAAATCTACAGCTTCACGTATTGATGTGCCCGCTGAAATTACATCATCAATGATTAGAACTTTCCCAGAAAGTGGTGATCCAATTAAGTTGCCACCTTCACCATGATCTTTTGCTTCTTTTCTATTGAAACAGAATGGATAATTGTTTCCAACCTCCGATAAAGTGATAGAAATAGCACTAACCAAAGGAATGCCTTTATATGCCGGACCAAATAGCATATCAAAAGGAAGCTGTGCGGTAAGAATAGCTTTCGCGTAAAATTGTCCCATCTTACGTAGGGAATCACCATCATTGAATAGTCCGGCATTAAAGAAATACGGCGATAGCCTACCTGCTTTGGTCTTGAATTCACCAAAACGTAGAATATCGCGACTAATTGCAAATTCGATAAATTCTTGCTTGAAATCTGTCATAACAATAGCTAGTTAAAAGAGGAAATATGAGAATTATAACGCTTAACCTAAATGGCGTACGCTCTGCCTCAAAGAAAGGTTTCTTCCTCTGGTTACAAAAACAGAAGGCTGATATTGTCTGCGTACAAGAACTTAAGGCCCAAGTTGCTGATCTCAGCAATGAGATGCTTACACCTAAAGGCTATCATGGCTACTTTCATTGTGCTGAACGAAAAGGGTATAGTGGGGTAGGCATATACTGTAAACATAAACCTAACAAAATTATTGAGGGCGTTGGAATTAATAAGATTGATACTGAGGGGCGATATCTGCGTGCTGATTTTAATAATCTGAGCGTAATCTCAGTTTATTTCCCTTCTGGCTCTAGTGGGGAGAGTCGCCAAGAAGC
>Ga0315321_10000377_pt1 | contig 32242 bp, 28 predicted proteins | sample M180m21515metaG_FD_203464 | JGI IMG/M metagenome (GOLD analysis project Ga0315321, IMG submission 203464) | Ammonia-oxidizing marine archaeal communities from Monterey Bay, California, United States - M1 80m 21515 | ecosystem: Environmental > Aquatic > Marine > Intertidal zone | place: USA... | reverse complement strand
AGTCTTATTCACCATCGCAAGGATTGCAGCCTGTCACAACCAACGTGGTCACCTCTTATGCAGGACCACCAATTACCGCGCCCCCGATCACGGCACCGCCAGTCCTGACGCCTGCACCGATGCCTTATGCAGCATCGCCACCGGCTCCCAAACGAGAGGGTTGCCTGAGCCGTTTTTGCAACAAGTTGTTTGGAACCGGATACACAACTTCGTACTACCGTGCACCAGTCACTTACTACCGCCCCGTGACCACCATGAATCCTGCGACCGGAACGATGGTGACTGTTCAACAACCTTGCACTTCTTACGAACAGCAAGTCCAGCGGAATCCGTTTACCACGGTGCTACCGGGGAACAACAACACGCCTATCCATAATTGCCAGCCGAGCTGTCCCTGCCCTCCTGGCGTCAACGCATGCAACACAGTCCCAGGCTACAACCAGAGCACGACTTTCGGTCAACCCGCTCCCATCAGCCAAACGCCATATACCGGCATCGGACAGGTGGGTGCCACCGCAACGGGTGATTACCAGGCAATGCCAATCCCCGCGATCCCTCCAGCGGGCACCATGAACACTCAACCGACCACACCGAACCTGAGTCCGCTCACGGGACCACCACCAACATTGGCTCCCCCAACGTCAACATCAGGGTCGGCCGCCAATGACCTTGCTCCCGTGCAACGTCCAATGCTGAACAAGCCTGCGACACCCGAAGCCCCCAAGACCGACAGCCCCGCACCGAGCGGAGAGCCCAAGTCGGCTGACGGAAACGATGCGGCTAAATGGATGCTTCAGCGACCTGCTGATTCCACCGCCATGATCCCAAGCCAAACCTCTCGCCGGAGTCAGCCTGATCCGGTATCGCTCAAGAAAAGCTATGGGGTCGCCGAGCCGATCCAGGCTCCCGCTGACTACGCTCCGCCCTACGGGCCAAATGAAAGCGTGATCCAGCACGGACAGCAAAGCCGTCCCGCCGTGCCTGCTGTTTCTGATCCGTTTTCACCCCCGCCCGCACGCAACCCATTCCCTGCAACAACACCACCACTGCCTAGTGGCGAAGCCGACCTGTCTGACTGGACAGAATCGACAAGTAGTCCTGCACGTCCGATCCGCAGCGTGTCGTACGACAAGCCCAGCAACAACATCGCCAAGCCTTCCAAAGCCAAACGCTCCCGACACACGGTTTGGACAAGCATCGCGGAATAGGTGCGGGCACTTTGGGAACCGACACAAACGAAGCTGATACTTAAAGAAAAGCTCGGCATTGGCACGCGAGCGCAGAGCAATCCAGCCCGCAGTTCACCTGCTTCATGTGGCAGCGTTCGTAAATCAAAGCAGAACGAGGCTATTGATTCTACAACCTCTTTGTTGAAGGTCACCGCCTTCCCCGCAAACTGCAGCTGAATGCAGGATCGTTCCCGACGACCTGCTTGCTGCGTCGCAAGATTTGCTGGTACTGAGCTGCCGTCATTCATGATGGCACCCCGCGTGAACGGTCAACGCTGCCCTTGGCACCATCATTCCAGAGAGGTTCATCATCTCGTGCAGTGGTGCAGCGAATCATGCCGTAGCGAAGCGAACTGGGGCAAGCGCTCGCTTAATGATTTCATGGATGTCCGCTGGTGTTGGCCCGGCGGCAATGCTTCACTGCCGCAGGCGTTCCAAATGGCACTGTGTCGGGTCACCCTGTCCGTTGTCTTGGGATTACCATTCGGCTTGCTCCACCGCGATTTCAGTCACAAAGAAGGAGACACCGCGATGAGCCGGAAAGGATACACCCTTCGCAAGTGATGCTGCATCTGGGAAACTCGCGCACCAAGGGATAGCATCAGGCTTGCTCATCATTGTCATCCGCTTCGTCATTTGCTTCAGGAAATCTCATGGAAAACGCAGCCATCGCGGCAGTCTTCGAGGAAATGGCGGAGTTGCTCGAGTTCCGCGGTGAAAACCCATTTCGCATTCGAGCGTACCGAAATGGTGCGAAAGCCATCCGTGATCTCGACGAATCAGTTGCCTCCATCCTCGCGGACCCGAGTCGAAATCTGGCTAGCATTCCCGGCATTGGCAAGACTCTGCTGGACAAAACAGAAACGCTTGTCGCAACAGGCCAATTGCCACAGCTTGAAAAGCTGAGACAGGAAATCCCAGAGATCGTCATCCAAATGGCAAGAATCCCCGGACTCGGTGCGAAAAAAGCTGCCAAACTGCAACAGGAACTCGGCATCGAATCACTGGGCGATCTGCGCAAGGCTTGTCACGAGGATCGCATCTCCAAGCTGAAAGGTTTCGGCGGCAAAACACAACAAGCAATTCTTGATGGCTTGGCGATTGCCGAAGCAGCAGCTGAACGCATTTATTGGTCCAACGGCGATCAACTTGCCCAATCAATTGGTAAGCACATGAAGGCGTGTGAGACCATCAGCCGAATGGAGTGGGCAGGCAGCTATCGACGTGGCCGAGAAACGGTTGGTGACTTGGACCTGCTGATCGTCGCCGAGGATCGTGACTTGGCAATGGATCATTTTGAAGCCTATGCGGAGCGTTCCAGCACCATCCTGCGCGGCGACACAAAAATCTCGATCAGAGTTGGAAAAGCATTTCAAGTAGACATGCGAGTCGTTGACGAGAATCAATTTGGTGCAGCACTCCAATATTTCACCGGCTCTCAAGCACACAACATCCACACACGCCGACTTGCAAAGGAAAGAGGCCTCAAGATCAATGAGTATGGTGTTTTCTCACAAGAAGATGACCGTCAGGTCGCCGGGGCTACGGAAGAAGATGTCTACGCCTCCATCGGTCTCTCATGGATTGATCCTGAATTGAGAGAAGATCGCAATGAGTTCAAGTGGTCTGCCAACAATAGCCTTCCCGACCTGATTGAACTGACCGACGTATGCGGCGACCTGCACATGCACACCAATGCCACCGATGGTGCCGCAACTCTGCGTGAAATGGCAGACGCTGCCATCGAACGCAACCTTTCCTATATCGCGATCACAGACCACAGCAAACGAGTCTCGATGGCGAGAGGCCTCGACGCCGAGCGCCTGCGTGAGCAATGGAAAATGATTGACGAAGTGCGTCCCGAATACGAGGGGCGACTAACGATTCTGAAAGGCATTGAGTGCGACATCCTCGAAGCTGGAGGAATGGATCTGCCGGACGATTGCCTGGCAGAAGCGGATTGGGTTCTTGCAAGTATTCACTACGGTCAAAAACAACCGCGTGATCAGATCACAGAGCGTTTACTCGGCGCGATTGAAAACCCTTGGGTCACGTGCATCGCGCACCCCACCGGCCGACTGATCAACCGGCGCCCGCCTTATGAGGTGGACATGGAAACCGTCATGCAAGCTGCCAATCGCTGCGGAAAGCTACTGGAACTCAACGCGAACCCGGCAAGACTCGACCTGAACGATATTCACTTGGCTGCAGCAAAACGCCTGAAAATTCCTGTCGTGATTAGCACGGACGCCCACTCAATCGAAGGACTCGATGTGATGCGATATGGCATCAAACAGGCACGCCGCGGTGGCTTGAGTTGCCAAGATGTGGGTAACGCGCGACCGTGGACTGAATTGCAACAACTCTTCAAACGCGGTTGATCGAGGGTGTATGGATAGTAGCCTCGCTCTCATCGCAAAACGCAATTGAACTCTATCTAACGTTTCGCTGTTGACTGATTAACGCGCCCACGACGCACCACGCCAAACGCACACAGCAGAAGGGCGAAGACAACCAAAACTGGCAACACATGCTCGGGGGTCGCCAGATAATGAGTTGCTCCCTCCTCACCATGCCCAGGATGAGCCGACAAAGGTGAAACCAAAAGGGTCGTGCAGAACAAACCCGCAAAAGCTCGAAGATAACGCTTCACCGAAGACACCGAATTCAAGAGGATGATGGTTGGGCCAATTTGCGGCAAATGAATTCCGCGAAATCATCTGCTGCCCGATGCTATCTTCTACGCTCCCAACGACAACTTGTCGAGGTGCTTCAAAATGAAAGCCTCACGACAGGGCTGGGAGGTCGAAACGCTCGCCTACCCTGTTGCATTCAGACTGATACCCCTAGCCGGAAATATGGGCAAAAGACGGTGGACACAGTTGCTGTCAGGCACAGTATTTTCTGGATAGATTATTTTCAGAACACAGTGATTTCACCAAAACCGATGAAAGAAACCGGTTGGTACAAGAGGCGGAGTGCTCAGCCTCATGACTGGCTTTCAGATTGCGTGCTGGCTTTCAGATTGCGTGCTGGCTATTGAAAATGTTCCCGACGCTAAAAACTTCTCGCGTTACGTGCACGGGAATGTACCCGCCTCAGGCTCGCGGACGACGATCAAGTTTTTGATCTGATGATCTGGACAGACAACACGTGCAACTTCCTGCGCGGTCTGTTTGAGAAAATAAGTCGACACTTGACCTGCCAAAAGCACGATCTCGCGATCGACGCGCACCTGCAGGTTACGCAGACCACAATGCCCACTGCTCGCCAAGTGCTGACGAACAGCCTGCTCTGCTTGTGCATCACAAGACTCGCCAGCAGCGGCGCGTTTGATTTCTGATTCCTTCAACATCGCATTCACCTCATCCTTTTCATGAACGGCTGACATCCATCGACATATCTTCGCAATCTCTGCGTTCGCAGCAAGTTAAAAATGCCGAATCAAAAACAGATACCGGGGATTCCAGTCAGACAAATGCAAGCAATCACTAAGCCCGACGCGTGATGCTTTGACGCGGGTGTTGGACAACTCTAACGCGGAACAGTGTGGCGGCCGCCTAAGCGCCTTGCCCCATGCCGCCCAGCCTTCCTGCATCACTGCTGAATTACCAACAAAACCCACCTGTTGGGGCACGTGGACCATCCCCACTTGGTGCTAGTCCGACGCCGCCCGCATCTCTGTGCCATTTGCAAGAAAATGCTTTCCATCTGTCAGGGATTTTCCACAGACGACATAGGGACGACAAAAGAACATCAAAACGCTCAAAGAGCTTGAGACCCTTCCAACTCGACTATCCGTGCACGAACCTGTTCAAGCAAGTTGTCAGCTTTGACAAATTTGGGAATAAGGTGCTCTGTATCTGCTCGAATACGAAGCAGGCAAATAAGGCACGCATCGACGAGATCGTGATCATCATCCCGCAGCGCCAAGGCAAGCCTTGGCATGATGCGTGGAGCAAGGACAGCCAGCTTTTCCCCTTGGCTACCAATCAGTTCAAGAATGGGCGAGGGATCACCTGCAAAGTAGTCCAGCAACTTCGCCAATTTGCGACGATAACCATCCAAGGGCAGCTTCAATTCTGCCGCAGCTTGCATGGCAGCCACAGTAATCCGCGGCTTGCTTTTTCTGCACAAATCTAAAACACGGTTTTCAAGTTCAGGTGAAAGCGTTCGCGCCTTGCCCAAAACCCGCACAGCCACGGGGACCACATCTGGGTCGCCAACGCGTGAGGCATGGATGGCAGCCTCAACCGCACGAGGCGAAAGCCCATTGAGTTTTGCAAGTGCATAACCTGAGGCAAGCGCGTAAGCAGGGTCCGCACCCATGAACCACGTTGCGAGCTGGCTCATATCTGCCTGAGTCGAAGGAATGGTATCCGAATCAAACAGCAAACAATGGCCTGCCTTCTCATGGCGTTCAAAAAACTCCCAAGCTAGCTGGGCAGTCTCTCGTGAATCCAGTCGGAGTGTGCTTAACCATGCAGGTTTCACTTCATTGCGGCAACGAGCAAATAATGCCAGCGCGTAGCCAATCTCGACAGTGCTGTAATACCCAGATCTTGAAATCGACCAACCAGACCAACCAGCCTGCGACCACTGTTTATCGTAAAGGCATGCTTCGCTGCCCAAGACACCAAAACCACAACAAATGGGCATCAGGTCCGAAGTGCGAGCCGACCGATCCAGCTCAGTGGCGGCAGGTACTCCGTGCCAGTGGTGGCATGAAAGCTGGAAAGCCAACTCCATCACGGTTCGAAGCGGATCGCCAACGGTTTCTTTTGCCAAGCGTATGGCGGCTGGACGATGATCAGTTGCAGCAGAGTAGGTAGACGGGTAACCGATTTCTGAGTCGGTGACAATCTGAATCTCACACACTGCTTGCTGTTCGGGCAATCTCGACACAACTTCAGCGTGTGCCGTTTCCACTAGCGTCTCAGCATTGGTTTGATCAAGGTCCAACTCGTCGAGACTTTTCAGCACGTGAGCTTGGCGCACAAAAGGGAGGCCAATTTCATCGATGGTCCTGCGCATCAGCAGTTCGATATCGACTCGTTGAAAAGTCGTTAGCGGCGTCCGAACTTTGCGAAACCCAAACATGGCATCCAGTTAATCAGTCATCGGCTGTTCAGGCCTTCGGCAAGTGTTGACGCCCTTGGCAAGCGACAGCTAAGCCTGCTTCCATGGAGCGTCATGTGGACGGACTTCTGGCCAGGCAAAAACCAAAACTGACTCAGCTTTTGACCTATGCCCCCTCCGCTGGCTTGGCAATTCTCGGGGAAACAGCCCCCACTGACAAGCGGCAGGCCCAAACGGGCACCATGAAACGATCGCACCGATTGTGGGTGGGCATGCAGTTTCAGGGCCAACCGTGTACGATACGTCCCGAACAGTGAAGGCTCAGCTAGCGCCCCGCCACAAGACATCAAGGACACTCGTGTCCCACGAATCGTGTGAAACAGGAGCTGAACACTTGCGCAGAATGGTTTCTGAGGCAACACGCCCAACACAGGTAAGCAGAGATGAACGGACAAGTATTTCGCGGATGTATCCCCGCCTTGATGACGCCCTGCACCAGCGAGCGCACCCCCAATTACGACGCCTTGGTTAGCAAAGCTCAGGAGCTGACAACTTTGGGCATGAATGCAGTGGTGTACTGCGGATCGATGGGCGACTGGCCGCTGCTGACCAACGAGCAGAGAATGGAAGGCGTGAGTCAACTGGTCAAAGCTGGCATCGATGTCATCGTAGGCACGGGCGCCCAGAACACAGCGATTGCTGTGGCGCATGCAGCACACGCTCAACAGGTCGGTGCTCATGGGCTGATGCTAATCCCTCGAGTGCTGTCCCGAGGAACTTCCCCCGCAGCACAACGCAACCATTTTGCGGACATCCTGTCGGTTGCCCCGGATTTACCCGCCGTCATTTACAACAGCCCCTACTACGGTTTCGAAACGAAAGCCGACCTGTTCTTTGATTTGCGAGCAGAATTTCCGAACCTCGTCGGATTCAAAGAATTTGGCGGAGCAGACGCCCTCAGTTATGCAAGCGAACAGATCACTCACGCCGAAGACGAAATTGTGCTGATGGCTGGAGTCGACACTCAGGTTTACCATGGGTTTGTGCACTGCGGAGCTGTCGGTGCAATCACTGGGATTGGAAACTGCCTGCCCAATGAAGTGTTAACACTGATCCAATTATGCCAACTTGCAGCCGAGGGCGATCCGGACGCCCGACGATTGGCGCGAGAACTTGAAGAGGCCTTGATCGTACTTTCCACCTACGACGAAGGACCAGACCTTGTCCTCTACTACAAGTACCTTCTCGAATTGCAGGGCGACAAAGATTACAAATTGCACTTCAATAGCACTGATCAGTTGAGTGACAGCCAGCGTGGATTTGTGGAAAAGCAATTTGCTTTGTTCCAAAATTGGTGGAGTCAGTGGTCCGGCAAAAGCTACGCAGAAGATCGCAAGTCTTCCGCAGGCTGAGGCAACTCTATCCCGCTGGTGCAAAGCAACCAGAGGCGAAGAATGCGGATACATCTCTGTTGATCAAGGTGACAAGTTCTCAACGTGACCTGTCATTAACGTGACCAGACTCGTTATAAAAATACGTCTCAAAATCCAACCGCGTTCCCACACTCGCTTACTCGGTAACGGCCTGCCATGTCCGGCGAAATTCATGCAGTTGACTCTCACACCGCTGGCGAACCGACTCGCATTGTGCTCGACGGAGGCCCATCACTCGGGAAGGGAACGCTCTCAGAGAGGCTTGCGATTTTTCGCACCAAGCATGATGCATATCGCAGAGCCATCATCACTGAACCCCGAGGCTCAGATGTTCTGGTAGGTGGCCTGCTCTGTGAACCTCATGACCGCAGTTGTCAGGCCGGGGTGATTTTTTTCAACAACGTTGGTTTTCTCGGCATGTGTGGACACGGCTTGATCGGCCTGGTGGAAACCTTGCGTGATCAGGGAAAAATCGATGTTGGCCAAATTCACATTGATACACCGGTGGGTAAAGTTGCGGCGACCCTGCACGAAGATGGCGACATTTCAGTATCCAATGTCGAAAGCTACCGAGTCGCCAAAGACATGGAAGTGCATGCAGAAGGCTTCGGGACCGTCCGCGGAGATGTTGCTTATGGGGGCAACTGGTTTTTCCTGACCAACACACCGCAGCAGGACATTACACGCAGCGAAATCAGCGATTTGACCAACTTGGCTTGTGCCATTCGCCGAGCAGTGAACGACGCTGGATACCCCGACGTGGATCACGTTGAACTTTTTGGCAAGCCAGAGGGGCAAGCTGATTCCCGCAATTTCGTGTTGTGTCCGGGCCTTGAATACGATCGTTCTCCCTGCGGAACCGGGACGAGTGCCAAGCTGGCCTGTCTTGCCGCCGATGGAAAATTGGCTCCTCACCAAACATGGATACAGCAGGGCGTGCTGGGGACTTCATTTGCATGTGATTATTCATGGGCAGACACTGATAAGACACGCATCAAACCTACCATCCGAGGCAGGGCGTTTATCACGGCTGAAACCCGCCTGAAATTAATAGCGAATGACCCGTTTTGCTGGGGCATCCAGTAGTTTCTCGCTGGTCAGTGGAGTTCAAGTGGCAAAAAAAATCATCATCATCGGAGGCGGCATTATCGGGCTGACCTCAGCTTGGTACTGCACCCAACGGGGCCACCAAGTCACCGTCATCGATAGAAATCCCAAAGCCCGCGACGGTTGCTCCTTTGGTAATGCAGGGATGATTGTGCCTAGCCACTTTGTGCCATTAGCTGCACCGGGGATGATCAAACTGGGTCTCAAGTGGATGTGGAATCCCGAGTCCCCCTTTTATATTCGCCCCCGGGCGTCCTGGGATCTACTGACATGGCTTTGGCGATTCAGAAACGCTTGCAATGCGTCCCACGTCAAAAGATCAGCTCCTGTGCTGCGTGACTTGCACCTTGCCAGTCGTGCTTGCTTTCAAGAACTGACCTTGGAATTGGAGGATGGATTTTCGCTGACTCCAAACGGCCTACTGATGTTATGCAAAAGTGAACAGGCACTCGATGAGGAAGCAGAAACGGCGCAACTTGCCAACAGCCTGAATATTGAAGCGTGTGTCCTCGATGCAAAGGCCACTGCCGAAAAAGACCCCTCTATCGAAATGGACATCGCGGGCAGCATTTACTACCCACGTGACTGCCATCTCTCACCCGACAAGTTGATGAATCGCCTGCAGTCAGAACTTTCCTCAAAAGGGTGTCACTTCCTCTGGGAAACAGATTGCAAGAACTTTCATTTGCAAGGACGCCAAGCGACTGCTGTCGAAACTTCGCAAGGATCAATTGATGCCGACCAGTTCATCATTTGTGGTGGCGTGTGGTCGTCCGAACTTGGCCGGCAACTGCAACTGAACCTGCCAATGCAGGCGGGCAAAGGATACAGCGTCACACTGGACCAACCTTGCCAACAACCATCAATCTGCTCGATCTTGACTGAGGCCCGTGTGGCGGTGACCCCCATGGGATCTTCTTTGCGATTTGGTGGCACCATGGAGATTTCAGGTTTGGACCAGTCGATTTCACAGTCCAGAGTACGAGGAATCATAAGATCGATCTCCGACTATTTTCCGAAATTCAAACCGTCAGACTTTGAAAACTGCAAACCTTGGACAGGTCTTCGCCCGTGCTCACCCGATGGCCTTCCCTACATTGGACGAAGCAGGCACTGGGAGAATGTTATCGTTTCAACAGGGCACGCGATGATGGGAATCAGTCTTGCCCCCATCACCGGGCGCTGTGTCGCAGAGATCGCCGATGCGGAACAACCCAAGATCGACAATTTTGAACTGCTTTCACCTGACCGATTCTCCAAGTGAACTGATTCGAAATTCGCGCCATTGAATGTTATGATGAGCAGCCCGCGGGCTTTCCTCTCCACCGCCTTGGATGCATTACACATGCCACATCTCGAATTCACGTCCCAACTCGCTCAACATGTCCATTGCCCGGCAAACCAGACGGTGACGGCAACCACGCTGAACGAGGCACTGGAAGCGATGTTCAGCCAGTTCCCCGCACTACGCGACTATGTCATGCAAGCAGACGGAACTCTGCAGCAGCATGTGGCAATTTTCATCGACGGACAAATGCTGCCTCACGGTGAATCACTCGATCTGGCAGTCGATGAGGCAAGCCAGATCTTTGTCATGCAGGCGCTCGCTGGCGGATAACAGATTCAAGTCGCAGTGGACAGAGAATCAATGCTCATTCCGAGAAACTGCGCCACTGAGAAACTGCGCCACTGAGAAACTGCGCACTGAGAAACTGGGGGATCTGTCAAACCGGACAGTGCCTGTCATCAAGACCTACGGTTCACGATCGGCAGCTTGTTTATTTTCGATCGAGATCGGTGAAGGCTCTCACCTGCTCTGTGATCGCCTTTTCGGTCGGCAACCGCTCCATCGAACTTGCCCCGTAGAAACCATCTACGCCGTCTGCTCGTTGCAGAACGTAGGCTGCATCCTCGGGCATAGCGATGGGGCCACCGTGACACAGGACCAGCACATCATCGCGGACCGCGTGAGCAGCATCTGCGATTTCAATCACGCGAGCGACTGCGGCCTCAAGATCCATTGCCGTCTTGGCACCAATGGTTCCACTGGTCGTCAGCCCCATGTGCGCAACAATGACGTCAGCACCTACCGAAGTTAATTCTGCTGCTTGTTCGGCATTGAAGGCGTAGGGTGTGGTCAACAAATCCAGTTCATGAGCCGCCCCGATACATTCGACCTCCAAGGCGAATCCCATTCCTGTCTCTTCAAGATTCTCTCGGAACGTCCCATCAATCAGACCGACAGTGGGAAAATTTTGGATTCCTGCGAAACCCATTTCCTTCAATTCACGCAAAAATTTATCTCGAAGCAAGAACGGATCAGTGGCGCACACACCTGCTAACACCGGTGTATGCCGTACGGCAGTGAGCACTTCGGCGGCCATTTCTTTTACAATTTCGTTGGCATTACCGTACGGCATCAACCCCGCCAGTGAACCTCGTCCCGCCATGCGGAAGCGTCCTGAGTTGTAAATCACAATCAAATCGATCCCGCCGGCCTCTTCACACTTCGCGCTGATCCCCGTACCTGCTCCACCACCCACGATGTACTGACCTTGAGCGATCTTATTCCTGAATCGTTCCAGAATTAAATGACGGGTTTGCATTGCCATGATGGCGATCCTCTATGTCTTCGTTCGGCTAGCGGTGGCGTCCATCAGCGACTTGCCAAGATGTTGTAATGCTGCACAACAGACTCTGCAAATCCCCGATCATTGATGTGCTGGCGGACGCGGACAACTTGACAGGCTTCATAACCCTTCAAGTGCTCTTCCAGCTCTCGAAACAAAATAGCGTTGATGTCGGGATCATGAAATGGCTGCCCCGGTGCATCCAATGCCGACAAACCTAATTCAGGAATCATTACGAACATGGGAGAGACTGTTTTTCGAATCCTGGTCGCGATCCAGCGGGCTATCTGCCGATTCTCTTCCGCGTCCGTACGCATCAAAGTGACTTGGGCATTATGCACATGGAATGTTCGGTCAGAAAACTGGGCGGGCACGGTTTCCTGAGCTCCAAAGTTGACCATATCAAGAGCACCAAGACTGAGAACCAATGGAAGCCCACTTTCCACCAACTTTCTGAACCTTTGGCTGCCTGCTGGAAACACGCCCCCAACAACTTCGTCAGCTACCTCAGTGGTCGTGATATCCAGCACCCCATTGAGCATGCGTGATTCAACCAGTTGTTCCATGGCTCGACCTCCTGTTCCGGTCGCATGAAACACGAGGCACTGGTGACCTGTCATCTCAAGTTGCTTACGCACAGCATCGACGCACGGCGTGGTCACGCCAAACATTGTCATCCCCAAGGTAGCTGCACCGGCAACTGCGTTCACGCTGTGTTGGACCATGCCAGCCATCGCGTGCGCGGCGTTACCGAGCACTTTTCGCGAAACGACATTCAGACCAGCAACATCCACCACGGAATACATCATGGTGATGTCACTGCAATCGACGTAGGGCGCAGTGTTGCCACTCGCAACAGTCGATACCATGACCTTCGGCACACCAATAGCAAGCGATCGCATCGCGGGCGTGATCAGTGCGGTTCCGCCGCTACCCCCGATGCCGATCACACCTGAAACCCGTCCTGCATCAGCCTCGGTCAACAAGTAGGTCTTCAGAGCTTCCCCCATTGCAGTCACGGCCGCAGCTCGACTTTTATACGATGCATCGGGTGCATTACCCCGCACTTCATTGCTCGTCACGTCTGGCTGCCCCATTGGTAGCCCACCTGTCCCTACATCAACCACTTGGACCTGAATTCCTGCAGCACGCAGGCAATCAGCCACGTAATCCAATTCGACACCTTTGGTGTCCATGGTCCCAATCGCGTAGACAAATTTGCTCGCCATAGTCAACTCCCTGCAACCCACGATCTGCCTTCAGCCTGACGCATTCTTTCAACAGAAACATCTGCCTCATGCCTATGCATGCTCAAATGTACAGACTTAAATTTTTCTCGTGGACCTAAAATAACATCTAGAAAGTCTGACGCGACGAACCCGCCAAGCCCGTTCCCACAGCATGCGACCGTCCCAACATGACCAAAAAAAGGGGGGAGACACACATCGAGAATCAAAAGCGCAAGACCCAATCCAACCCATAAATCAGGCTCATCACTTGTTTCCCAGCGCTTACACAGGGCGATCCCCAAGGGATTTCACCTGTACAAACGCAACGTCGTAGTCATAACGATGAAGGCTAGTTGCAGGCTAGCATGGAAAAGTCTCATGCTGAGGCTGCTGAATGGACGAATTTTAAAAAAATCCCCTGATTACTGGCATGCTGCGACACAACTAGAACGCCGATGAACAAGATCAATCTCCGCCCCGCGCTTGCTTCGATGGATCACGACGAGGACATTCTGTATGCGGTGCTGGCTGCCTTCATCGAGGAAGTCCCGTCGCTCATGAACGAACTGGAGCAGGCCCTCGCCAAAAGCGACAAAACAACCACCGAACGCGTCTCGCACACGCTCAAGGGTAACTTTCGCATTCTACAGTTGCAGAACCAGCAAACAGTGTGGGCAAACATCGAGCAGCTGGCTCACAACGATCAACTTGCTCAAATCCCTGCCTTGGTACCAGAGGCGAAGGTGGTCACCCAGACTGTTCTGGAACAAATTGAATCCGCTCTGGCTTCACGCCAACTGTAGGCCGAGATCCGCGAAGCCTGCTTGTCGCGTGTAGCATCGTTGTCGCAAGGGAGGTGTTTTGATCCACACTGAGTGCGATCCAATACCCGCAGGATCAAAAGTCCGTGCGATCAAAAACCATACGCACCAAACCATTGCCTACCCGAACATTGCGTCAGCGCGTCATCCACTCTCTGAAGTGAAAGCGCTCGTCAGGAGACGTTTTGCAATTGCAAAGCTGCTTGCACGACCGCACGCGACTTTTCAAGCCCTTCGGATGCGACCTCGGCCGGATCTCGTTCCCAGTACTCGGGATTAAATAGCTCAAGTGAGAACGTGCCGGTAAATCCATGATCGATCAACTGCCGGATAATTTTTGGCAACGGACATACACCGTCACCCGGAAAAACGCGATGCTTGTCTGCGATTTCGGCGAGAGGGGGATCATTCGGATAGTCGTTCATATGAAAACAATGCATCCGTGATGCCTCAATCATCCCCAGCGATGCGAAGTCATTGCCACCTTTGTAGATGTGATAAAAGTCTGGTAACACACAAGCGTCTGGATGCCCAGCACCCGCCGACACGTATGCCAATTCGCTTAACTTGTTCAACGTGGGCGAGAATCCCCAGAGCTCCAGTTGTGGCACGACACCAACCTGTTCCCCCACTTCCAACAGAGCACGATACCGTTCAGCGATCACTGGCAAGGGCGGTGGCGTACTGTCACCCCGGTGTGCACCAACAGGTGGTGCTGCCACACGACCTCCCCCAATTTCTTTGACCAACGCCATTTCACGCTTCGCCTGCTCAAGCCCTTTGGCCCGCGCGTCCGGATCATCAACAATCCAATTCGCAAAACCAATGGCGCTATCCACGGTGAGGCCACTATCCGAAATCTTCTTCTTCAAATCAGCAACACTTCCCCCGTCATCGACATACTGTTGAATGTCTCGAATCCATGGTTCGATACCGTCGTAGCCCGCTTTCGCAGTCAAATCTACCTGCTCTTCAATGGACAATTTTTGACCACGTACCGTACTGGTATTCAAAGCAAAACGAACAGGAACATCGCTACTCGACTGAGCAGCAGCTAGGGCTTGTTTCTGCGGAAGGGAAGCAGCAGTCATGGCAGTGGCGGCAATTAAAAGGTCACGGCGTGGAATCATAAGGTTCATTTCTCACTTGTCAGGCAATCTCGCTCGTCAGGCAAATTCACTCGTCGAGGGACTGATCTGTCAGCTGATCGGCCTTCGTGCCCCGCGGTGACTTCTACTTCCTGACAGGTTACCAGACACCACCGATGACTGCACACGTCACTGCATGGCTCAACTAACAGAACCGCGAACATAACAGCGATGACAAATAGCCAAAGATGTGGAGAAGACAGAAACTTCGGCGGCCTCTGCCCAGTCACCTCGCCACATCCGCGTGTGGCTAAAGTCGAGATCTCACGGCGAACACCGCTGACTGTTGATGCCTCACATCGATTCAAACGACTGCCGCAAAAGTACCGGAACACGGGCCAAAAAAGTTCCCCGAAGACAGGAACAAGGGTTCGACGCTACTGGCCCTCTCCGATTCACAACGCCTCACTGATCTGCGGCACTGTCGCTTTGAAAGTCCTCGACTTTCAACGTCTTAGAGAAGACAACTGCAGCAACTGCTCAGCGGCCGTGCCAAACATTCGTCGAAACTCGGCAATGGCGAGTGTTTTCAGACGACCATCCAACTGATTGATCGCCATTCCATAGGCTTGAATGGATGAGGACTTCCGACCCTCACGATACTCTTGCCTGGCGAACCTGACGAGCGCTTTGCCCTCATCGGTCCTCGAGAGAGTCGTAGACGTTGGGCTTCGACTCGTTTGCCCCTGACGGCCCGTTTGACCCCGAGGCAGCCCCGTTGCGATCGCGTGTTGTTCTTGACTTCGCATGCGAGCAAGAAACTCCTCGGGCGATCCACCTAAAATCTGCCGGTCCATCTCAGCCAGATCGATAATCCTCGCCGATACAGCGGCGTTGGAGGTGGAGTTGACGCTACCGTAGCCTCGGTTCCAGCCTCGATGGTTATACCCTGTAGCCGATCTTTTCACCCCACCAAGGGACGTAGTGCCGCCGTCAGGAACGAGCACCGACCCACCATAGGAAAAGGTGTGAAAGCTGGGCAACTGCACGACAGACGGCAGTTGTGCAGAACAAATGCTTGCCCCACAAACCACTGACAAAAGAAGTCCGAGCAGAGTGCAAAAGTGTTTCACAATACAAACTCTTAACAAGCAGCCTTGCGGTAATTGAACAACAACCAGTTCGGGACGTATTCAATCACCCCATTTTCGTGAGGAAACGGGAGATTGTGGTCCCGGATTCCTACTCGCCTTTCTTCTTGATTTTATCACCGAATTCGCGATTGAACTTTCTTACCTTGTTACGCACAACCGCTCGGCAGTAACCAGCATTCGGATTACGAGCGAAGTAATCTTGGTGATACTCTTCCGCTGGATAAAATTTTGATGCGGGCTCGAGCGTTGTGACAATGGGCCCCTCACCTGCAGCATTCAATTTGGCGATGTACTTTTTCGCCGCTGCTTTTTGCTGATCATCATGGAAGAACACAGCGCTGCGGTACTGAGGCCCCTGGTCAGCACCCTGTCGATTCAACGTCGTGGGGTCATGTGTCTTGAAAAATACCTCAAGCAATTCATCGTAGGTCGTCTTACTGGGGTCGTAGTAAATCTCGACCGCCTCTGCGTGACCCGTCAGCTTTCCGCACACTTGTTGGTAGGTGGGATTCTTCACATGGCCGCCGATGTATCCTGAGACCACATCGTTCACTCCCCGCATCCGCTCGTACACCGCTTCCGTGCACCAAAAACATCCACCTGCAAGCGTAGCTACCGCCTCTTTTTTGACTTTGGGTCCGGACTTGTCGCCATTCTCGGTATCAACTTGATTAGGCCCTGATGCCAGCTCTTCTGCGGGGTTTTCGGCGGTAGCATTGCCCCCGACCGCCACCGCTAAAACTAGCACAGCAGAGTTAAGTAGGCCAATGAGCGACAGCCTTCTTGTAATTACTGACATCACGGTAAACCTTGATCTCCAGGGACTTGAATGGCACCCACAAATCCGACGCCGTCATTGTGGATCAACTGCGTAACCTCTTGTGGGCTCAGCTACAAGATTATCCCAAAGTGCTGAACACCACGAATCTACCCCTTCATCATACAAAAAGGGCGAGTCCCTGTTGAAGTGAACTTTCGCGCTTTTGGCTATCCACAGCGAAAAGTCGTTCCCGAATACGAAATAACCCGCAACTTAAGTCGCTGGCAACTCGACTTTTACGCAGTCTCGTACGAATCATCAGGAACGCGAACGCGAACGGCACCACACATATTCAGCATGGAACGACAAAAATCGGACACCGTATGCCCCTGCTTGGCTCTGCGGGCTATTCTCTGCACGGGCGGGATTCCCTGCTTGCCAATTCGCCCGTTTTTCAAATTGAGCCGACGAATTGCCCGAAACAATCGCGTGTGGTGAAAGCGTTGAGCGCTGCCCCACGCCCCCATGACTGTTACCGATCCTGCAAGTCGTCCTATCGGATCCGACATCCACGTCCGAGGCACCTCCGTCTTTAAACGCCAACGCTTCCTTTCCCACACCTGGGCAAACCAGCCCATCCCCACCATGTCTGATTTTTTTGATTACTCCCACACAGTCGCCCCTGACGAGATTGACGCTCAGGGCCACGTTCACAATTTGCGATACTTGCAATGGACACTCTGGGCAGCGGGAGCTCATAGCCGAGCCGGCGGATGGGATAGCAAACAGGCTTTGGAGCAGAAACTGGGGTGGGTCGTCAGAAACCACGACATCACTTACCGCGCAGCTGCGATGGAAGGTAACGCGATTACAATCCGAACGTGGGTGGCCGAAATTGCAAAGTTTGCATCGCTACGGAAATACTTGATCTGCAGATCAGCGGATGAAACAATTCTTGCAAAAGTGGAGACGCGGTGGGTCTACGTCGACCTCTCCAAACCCAAAGTGATTGCAATTCCGGAAGAGCTAAAAACACAACTCTCCGTCTGCGATCCTGCTCCGAAACCACCTTGGGTAGCGAACCAATGAATCCAAGCGACCACGGCCAGCCCAACACTTCAAATTGCTCCCCTGAGAGCGTGATGACAGACCAGGCACCTAACGCAAGTCGGGACCGATGGCTGCTGCTCTTCCTCCGCTTGATTGGTTCAACCTCTCTGCTTGCATTTCTGGCGTCTGTCATGCCGGCTGCCTGGATCATCAATATTTCAGAAGAACTGGGCTTCTCGCCCTTTCCAGATTCACCATTGACCTTTTATCTCGCGAGAAATCTTTCTCTGCTTTACGGATTTGTGGGAGCAACGCTTCTTATCATCGCGAGTGACCTTCCCCGCTATCGACCGCTGGTCCGCTATGCAGCCATCGGGACGCTGCTGTTTAGCGGATTGCAACTCGTGGTTGATTCCATGTCCGATTTACCGTGGTGGTGGACATGGGGTGAGTCAGGCTCAACCCTTGTGGGTGGGCTGCTGCTGTACTGGATCCAGCGACCAGACAGAAACCAGCGACCAGAAAGGTAGTGAGGTTTGCATCCGTCACAAAATGGCGAGTGAACAGTCGCAAAGCAATTCGCTAGCTGCAACGACCGAACCGCTTGATTAACTTCCGCAGGCGTTCAACGGAAGCCTCAGTTTCATGCTGTCCCAGGAACGGCGGAATCTGTGTCAGAAAATCGACAGGTAGTCCTTTCTGTTCCAAGAAAGCAGCTAGTTTCGCTGCTTGTTCATCCCTGTACGACTCGGCCGTCTGGTAAGCCGCCACGCCCAAGATGCGATCGGCAAGTTGCATCACCAGACGCCTCCATTGTTTGGCTTGTCCGGCAGACTGGCCAATTTCCACAACGCGATTTTGCTGTTGTTTGAGCGCCAGAATAACATCGTCACGCCAACGTGGTTCGCACGCGTGGCCGAGATCGTCCATCGCTGCAGACTCAATGGCGGCAGGTACAAATTCATTGTCGTCAAGCGTCTCATGTTCGAACTCTTCCACCACTTGTTCAAACACATGCTGAAAGATTGCATCTACCGTCGCCTCCCACATCGCTGCCGGCTTCAGCGGCTGCTGGTCCGTTAACAGTGCTGTTGCTACCTGTTCCAACAGCCATACCTTCTGCTCAGCCTCCCACTGATCGAACCAATCAATTCCATAGACCCGGCATTCTCGTTCAACATCGGTTCGACTTGCGATCACAGCCCCACAATCCGCCAGCATCAACCAAACCGCCCGGCAAAGCAATCGAGCCTCAGCTTTCCCGAGAGGACGCTCTCCATCCACCGTCACCCACATGCCGTGCTCCGCTTCTCCGCACTGGACGGATCATTACCAGCACGCAAAGGGGGAATCGCACATGCCGACAACAGTGCAATCGCCGGAATCGCCGGTGCCCTCATTCGAATGTTACTCCAGTAGACGGCATGCACGGCACTCAATGTCAAAAACAACGTCAGTGCTGGTAACCACTTTAACGTACACAGGGCCTTTCTCAAACGAAAACAGCCGACGAACATGGCCAGGTACAAACCAGCACTGTAAAACCCAACCAGCGTCACCAACCAAGATGAGCGTCCCTCCAAGGTATGTGGAAAGGGACCCCAAAGTCTGCAAACCCGAACGCCAGCTGCCCAAAGAAACATCAAGGGCTGACGATTGATAGCAGCCCTGGCTGACTCATAAGCGAGCACGTCATCGGAATGCTCGGTCACAGTCTCGACTACTGCCGGGTCCTGAACCTCGCGTGGACCATCCCAACGCTGCTGCCAGAATTGCTTGGTCCTTGGATCTGCATCGTACCGATGGGAATAAGCAATCTGAAAAGACTCAGAATCCCATTTTCCGTCAGCAGACCCCGTCTGCAAATGATCATAAAACGAGGGATTGTTCCCAAGCAACAATGTGTATCCTCCATGTGTCGTGGCCCACACGGGGTACCCCACTGACCGAAGATTACGCCAGGTCCAACCGCCCACCACAACAAGGAGCACACTCAACACAACCACGCTCGGCATCGCTGCATGTACCAGTCGCTGTCTCCACAACCGCTTGTTGACCTGATCAAAACCAAAAACTTCAAAAAGGAACGACGTGGAGACCAACAGTAGCGCCCACGCGATGAAGGTGGGACGAACAAGAAAGGCAAGACTCAAAAGCCCCCCCAGCACCACGGCGAACACACCTCTGTGGATTCGGCCCCGATAGGTAGCCCACCACCAAAAGACGATGCAAACCAGAGTCGTGGCAAATGTTTCCGTCATCACCACGGTCGATTGCTTCAGCAACAATGGGTCAATCAAGACCAGGGTTGCAGCCAAGCCCGGCCCCCAAAGCCCTGTGTTGCGTGGAAGCCCTGTGTTGCGTGGAAGCCCTGTGTTGCGTGGAAGCCCTGTGTTGCGTGGAAGCCCTGTGTTGCGTGGAAGCATAGACAGACCTGCCAAATAGGTGAACAATACGGCAACGACTCCCAACAAAGTATGAAGTGAGGCAACCGCTGCGTTGGGCAGATGCTGGTCAACCAGGAACCAGGACAACACATTCGGATAAAGCGGTGGCCGAAAAGCGGTAGCAATGGTTTCGCCGCTGGCCGCGGTCAGCCCAAAGACCCCAGTCACCCCGAGCGTTTCTGCGATTGCCCGATAGGCATCGGGATCGGCAGAATATTGGTCCAAACTCCACCAACAAACCGCTCCTCGCACGACGAACGCACTGACAACCAGCAAGAAGCCCACACGTACCACATTGGCCCGCAGTTTCTCCGTGGCTTTATCGTCGCATTCATTCGCATCAACAGTCACAACAAAACCTTTTCAAATTGACTTCGCAGCATCCCGATAACAACCGCCGATCGAGACACGGGGGCGAACCGACCAAGTCTGGCTGGACTCGATCATTCGCATCGAAACTGATCGCCGCACGCTGGGCACTTCTTGTAATCGGGCTTGTCCTCTTCGGCTTGGCATATCCGACCGCACAGCAAATCCGCTTCGAACGCTCTATCGCCGCAATGTTTCCGCCGGATGATCCTGCTTACCTTGCCTATCGCGAACTCCAGGAACAGTTCGGCGGCAATGCCGTGGTCATGCTTGTGTATCAGGATAACGAATTAACCGCTGATGCGGGCATCGAACGAAACCGAATCATGACGGAGCAGGTGGCCGCGATCCCTGGCGTCAAAGGCGTTCTTTCGCCATCAGTGCTTAACGCCGCAATCTCAAAACTACAACCCTTGTCGATGTTCAACCGGGCACCAACGCTATTCCGCAAGGGCAATAAAATAGCAGAAGGGCTAGACGAGCTTTTTGCTGGCTACACACATTCGAGAGACCATTCCCATGCAGCGGTCGTAGCCATCCTGGAACCCGGCTATCCACCACAAACGATCGAACAGTTGAAACAATTCACAAAACGTCTGCAGGACTCGATGCAGGCGGTGGCAACGAAAACATCAGATTCAGCCCCCCCAGCCATCACTTCGGCAGTTTTGGTCGGCGAACCTGTGCTCGTTCACGATGGCTTTGAACTCATCAAAGAAGACGGTAATCAACTGGCAGTCACGACGGTTCTGCTGCTGTCACTTGTCGTGTTTCTGTCACTTCTGGATCTGCGTTTTGTTTCCTTGGCCATGCTATTGATTCTATGGTCAACAGTACTCACACAGGCGTGCATGGTTTCGATCGGCAGTAGTCTTTCTCTGGTTTCTACAATCCTGACAGCAATCATCACCGTCATTTCAGTGACGGCTGTGCTTCATCTGGGCGTCCGTTTTCGCAACTCACAAAACCGGGGACATGGCCAGAGAAGCGCAGCGACCGAGGCGATTGCATTGTTGGTGATGCCCATTTTATGGACTTGCATGACTGATGCAGCTGGATTCGCCGCTCTGTCGGTCTCGCAGATTTTACCCATCCGCGAGTTCGGCATCATGATCGCAATTTCCGCCGTCGCCGTCTGCTTGGCCATCATGCTTTTCTCACCCGCGTTGATGATGCTGCCGGCGTTTCGATTGCATGGCGGACTTGATCAACAGCAGAAGCGTTTTTCCCGCGGTTTACGTCGGCGGTGCATCCGACTGGCAGATGCATCGATACGGGCACCTCGCAAATGCATCGCCGCTGCAGTATCGATGGCGGTGATCGCAGCCATTGGCATGGGAAGAAGCGAAACAGAAACCAGTTTCCTCAACAATTTCGATCCCAACAGCAGTGTTGTCGCAGCTTATCAGGAAGTCGAAACGGAATTTGGTGGCGCTGGGGTCTGGGACATCATTCTGGATTCTCCTGCGGAGCTCAACAGTTCCTACCTGGACCAAGTCCGTTCGCTGGAGCAAGACCTTCGAGCAATCAAGATCGATGGCGAGGGGCTCACCAAAGTCCTGAGCCTAGCTGACGCAGACCAGGTAGCCAGCCGATCAGCGGTATCAGCCTTGCTCTCGCCCTCGTCACGACTCTCTGCCATGTCGGTGGTCATGCCCGTTTTCTACGATGCGTTATTGAGCCAGCCGAAGGGGGCAAAACGCAAACTCCGAATCATGCTGCGAAGTCGAGAACAACTCGATGCGAAATCTAAAACAGCGATGATCACAGAAGTGGAACGAGTCGTGCAAAAACACGTCAATAGCCAAGCATGGCGGAAAGTCACAGGCACATCAGAAATAGCCACCCGACTTGAAGAGACACGCCCAACTGTTGAGAACACCCTCCCAAAAAACCAACAGGATAAAACAGCACAAGTCACAGGATACTATGTCATCATGGCCGATTTAATTAACCAATTGGTACAGGATCAATGGAGATGTTTCGCGACATCCAGTATGCTGATTCTATTGTTGCTCTGGCTGGCGACGGGTCGTGCGCGCCTGGCCTTTGTCGCGTTAGTTCCGAATATTCTTCCGGTTTTTCTGGTCCTCGCCATGGTCGGGTTCACGGGCGGAAAAATCAACATGGGTGCAGCGATGATCGCAGCTGTTTCGGTTGGTTTATCGATCGATGGCTCCGTCCACTTTCTCGCCGGTTATCAACGCACACGGCGTCGCAAGCACACGGCACAAACCGCATCTCGGCACGCTGCTGGAAGAACCGGCGTCCCGATTTTGCTGGCAACAGCAGCACTCATGGTTGGCTTCGGCGTGATGTCAACAAGCGACTTCGTGCCGACAGCAACCTTCGGAGCACTGGTCGCATCAACGCTGGCTATTGGAACCGTCGTGAACTTGACCTTGCTGCCTGCATTTGTCGTCTGGGCGTCTCCCGCAGAATCCGATTGAATGTCGGCTGCCTTGGGACACGTCATTCGCTCGTGATTTTTGGCATTGCAAGGAAACCAGCATTGCAAGGAAACCAGCATTGCAAGGAAACCAGCATTGCAAGGACCTCAGCACTGCTTGGCAAATCTTCTGCCGGTGCATGCCATTGCCCGCCCACCTCAGGCGTCGGCAACATCAGCCCAACCGACGTGCTGAACATGACTGCATTTCCCACATTTGACACGACGCCCCAAGGACTCAGGCTGAATGCGGACCGTTGAACTACAGCTGTCGCACTTGAACCTGACCACATGCTCAGTTGCGACCAAACCATCGAGTTTCTTTTTATCCAAGTCGGGAAAGCTGATATCGATCGCAAGCAGGGTAGTCAACAGCGACTCCGTTAACTGGCCTGCATCTGCAATCCGATCGGCCAAGCACCGCACACTCTCTTCGAACACATTGCGGACCAGACGTCCATTCCCAAAATGCCGATCCCGCTCCTGATACAGATGATGGAACCCAATGAGCAGACGGTATCTCGCTTCACTTGGGATTGCATACTCATTCTGTACGCACAAGTGCTCAAATATCTGACCAAGTTGCAATGGTGTGTAGTCGACAAATTCGATGGTGGTGTTGACGCGTGACGAAAGCCCAGGATTCGATCGAATCAATTGCTTCATTTCATTGCTGTACCCCGCCAGGATCACAGCGACTGACTCGCGATCATCTTCCATCCGCTTTAACAGACATTGAACCGCTTCACGTCCATAAGCATCATCACCTGAGGCATCGACCAGGCTGTACGCCTCATCAATGAACAGAATCCCATTCATTGCTGAATCACAAAGTTCATTTGTCTTGGGCGCGGTTTGCCCGGCATACTCGGCAACCAATCCACTGCGATCTGTTTCAACCACATGCCCGCTGCTCAGGGTTCCCAAGGCGCCGAGGATTTGTCCCACGATTCGTGCAACGGTTGTTTTACCTGTTCCTGGATTTCCCACGAAGGACATGTGAAGGCTGATCGGCATGGTACTCAGACCGGCAGCACGCCTCTGTCCCTGCAAACGCAGAAAGTTGGTGTAACTTTTGACACGTTCCTTCACACTATCCAGCCCGATCAATTCATCAAGCTCTTTCATCGCAACGCTGAGTCGCTGCTCTCGCTCAGCCTCGGAAATAGGTTCTGGCTGCTCTACCTTGCCACCTTTTTTTTGCTTCGCTGTCTTCTTCTCCGCTGTCTCATTCTTCTTTGCAGTGGCTCTATTTCCTTTTGCTACGGACGGTGCAAGCGGAGCTAAAACCGAACGCGGATCTGCGGGATACAACGCCATGTCGATTTCGCGCTGCAGGGTGTGCAGCGCCACGGATTCTTCATCAAGCAGCTCACCGTCGCACTTTGCGACCAAATTCGCAAGACGCATGACAATGGTTTCAACATGGGATTTACTGTCGGCCAGTGGCTCGTACCGTACGAACGGAGCGACCAGCGCCTCCCACTTCAACAAATCGGCCTGCTGAAATAGCTCCGTTGCCGCTTCGCGAAGCTCATTGCCTCGCAGTTGCTGATCCCACAAATGCTCGATCATGGCCGCGGCCACTTTCTTTTCCGGGGCGCTCCACCGATTATCGGCACGCACCACGGTTACATACACCTTGATCAATAAGCCACGGTGAAGATCGTCCATCAACTCCACGAAGTTTTCACCGTTACCCTCCAACAAGGTGGGAAAACGTCGTACCATCCATGTCCCACACTGCCTGTACAGCTTGCCACAGTCGCGCACCACGCGGCGGAGCACGCCAATCAAACGTGTATCGTCAAGGTCGTTCATACTTCCGCGGAAAACAAATGTCGTGAGTCAGGAGGACCTAAGTCTAACGGGAAACGCACCTCCATGACGAGATGTCACCCTCAGAGAGTTCCACAGCCCACGACACTTCTGCGGAAAAGACGAAAAAGGCAATGAAATCCGTTCAGTCGCGACTCTGAGAAATACGATCCGCGACTGCAGTGCCCTGCCTCTCCTAATCACAAACTGTCCCACCAGAGAACAAGGTCCTTCGCGTGAAAGGCAGAACCAGGAATTTCCCGTGCAAGGGACGCTGCCCGCCATGAACACCAAAAGCGTGCAATCATGATGCATCGAGCATGAAGAGCCTACCACACCGCTGGTCTCGAGGACCCATGACAAACCAGGTCGCGCGGGGGCGACCCCTGCGAATTCGTAGTAGCTACTATGCGAATCGTGACATTACGTCCGGATCCATCAATCCCGCATCGATGACAGGAGCGAGCCGCTTCTAGAATTGAATCTCAGGTAGTCGCCAAGCCCCAAAGCCCCGCCGAAAAACGATAGCCCGATCGAACACCGGCAAATACGCCTGCTAAAAAATCGCTCCGCCGCCATCCTGCATCACCTTCGGCGATACAGGAACAAACCAACAACACCATCAGGCAGGCATATCTGTCTGGTCAGAAACCAGCATCAGGATGTCCGAAGGCAGGTGCCCCATCTCGACTCTCGCGGGGACACCATCACGAGGCCTCTCGTTTGAGACCGCTGCTCCTCCCTGTTGAAGCACCGTGGCCCTCTGCTGCAATTCCTGCAGCGTTTCCAGCACCCGAAAGCCACCCACTTGGGCAGTTACATCGCAAAAAGCATCGGCAGAGAAAGCTTTCAAAATTTTAGCGCGCTCTGTCTCTACTGTTCGCTGTGATACAGCCAAACGCGTTGCGATCGTCTTGTTTGGCATACCGGTGGCAGCCAGTTCCAAGACCTGACTTTGACGTTCAGTTAGCCCACGTAGTGTCTGTTGCACTCTTTCATGTTGCTGAACCAGGTTTCGAACAGCCCGATGACGACGAATCGCATACTTGAGGTACTCCTCGAGCACATTCATCGCGACGGGTCTCTGCAGCACAGCCAAAGCTCCCAGTTGAAAGCCAAACGCAGTCTGTGCATCTTCGTGCTCGTCTGCAATCAAGATGATGGGAACATCCGTTGTTTTGTGCAACAGTTGTTGCCGCCACTGCTCAAACTCGTCTCGACCAGACCGCACGTCGTAAACGAGGCAGGAAGGAGCAACATTGGGGGCCGTCATCAGCAGCTCATCAACCGAGGTTGAAAAGCGGACTTCAACGCCCAGCCGTTCAGCGACAGCTTGGTAAGCTGAGCGAGAACCGGCATCTCGATCGACGATGTAGATCACGGCCGGCGTGGTATCGAAATGTATGGACATGATTCCTGCCAAGTTTGCGAGTAATAAGTCAATCTGCTCACTCATAAACACGCAAACCGTGACGGATCTCCGCAGCTTTTTTTGCCGATTTTGCTGCCGGAGGACGCAATCGCCAACGTTTCATACAAAACACAGGGAAAAACGGCACTTCGCACAGAAAGCACTGAAACGCTCCTCTCACCAAGCGGGACGCGCACTCAGGGCCTGGCACATGGGGAACACACTTGTTTTCAGCACGCTGAGTCAATCCTCACGACAACATCCTGGCCGTGACTATCTGGGCTCAACTATCTCGGGAGCCCCGACAAGCACGGGCCCATTCCCATCGTGATAATAGACACGATTCCCACCAGTTTTTTTCGCAGTGAACAACGCTTCATCAGCGTGCCGAAGTAATGCTCTCATCACTCGGTCCTCGCTTAGCGCACTCAACCCAATACTAACGGTCAAACTCGCAACCTCGCTTGCAAACGTGAACCGCTCCGTCTGCAAGTACCGTCCTATTGTCATTCATTTGCTCCGCAGCTTCACGAAGTGGCCCCTTCAAGATAACAGAAAACTCGCCACCCCCGAAACGAGCGACCGCGTTTTCAAGTCGCGAACAGATCAATTCGCAAACCTGGCGTAAAGCATAGTCAGAGGCTTGCTGCCCATACTCATCGCTAAACGCCTTCATGCGATCAATATCAATCAACGCGAGTACAAGCGTTGATCCATTTTCATGATTTTCATTGCACAATTCTTCCAGCCTGATGTCAAACGCATGGCGATTTGGCAAACCAGTCAAGCTGTCAATTTTATCATCGCTTACATAGGACTGAATTTGTGCTGTTTGTTTTTGCAACCGATACTGGGCAGTGTCCAACTGGTCTGATGTTCTCCGGACTCACCTCAACACCTGCTCGATGGCGATCGCTGCCCGATGCTGGAGCACACTGCGTGTGGATTCTTCTCCTGCCACATCAGGCTCATACTTTTCGAGCAACACTTTGTATTCGTTAACACTCTGGGCATGATCCCGCATCCACGTTCCAAGATCCTGCAACAATTGCACAATACGCTCGCGATCACCCTGATGAAGACGAAAGCCAGCGTCGTGTGGTGCGTACTTCATACGGGCTAACCGAAAACGAATCCAGACTCCGAGCAGAAGCAACAGCGCGTTAAAAACACACGCACCCAACAACAATGTTTGGTCGGTGACACTTGGCATCAGTGGAAGCCCCGAGTTGCATTCAGACGATTCACAAACGCACGATTCAGATTCACGTTGTCGCCTTGATTGTGTCGGATCCCAGTACAATTCACTTATGCCTGATTACCAACCCTTACGAATTTAAAACACCCTCACTCGGCGCGTCATCCTCAACTCCTGACGCCTGTGTCAGGTCCTCGCCCCGTGCAATCACAACAAGGCCGCTGTCAGTTACCGTAAAACCTCGCTCGCGATCTGCCGCAGGATCGAAACCAATCTCGGTTTCAGGCGGAATGCGTACCCCTTTATCAATGATCACCCGTCGCAGGCGACACCTCCTCCCCACCTCAACACCGTCAAAAAGGATGCTGTCTTCAACTGAAGCGTAACTATTGATTCTGACGTTGGGCCCCAGCACGCTTCTGGCGACACTGCCTCCACTGACAATGGCCCCTTGGCACACAATCGAGTCAAGTGCTTCCCCGCGACGATGGTTTGATTTACCTTCGCTACCAAACACAAATTTTGGTGGTGGCAGCATTGGCTGAAATGCTCGCATGGGCCACTGCTGGTCATACAGATTCAAAAGTGGATCAACTCGAATCAAATCCATCGTCGCGTCGTAGTAAGCATCGATCGTCCCCACATCTCGCCAGTAGGCGTCTACTTTTCGATTTTCATCGAGGAAAGGAAAGGCACAAACCTGATAGTCTTTGATAGCCTCGGGGATAATATTTTTTCCAAAATCATGATCGCTGTCATCACGCGTTGCGTCGTCGCACAATTGTTCGTAAAGAAACTTGGCGTCGAACACATAGATGCCCATCGACGCAAGGCACACCTCAGGATCTTCCGGTAGGCCAATCGGTTCATCAGGTTTTTCCTGAAATCCGATCACCCGATGCGCGCCATCAGTTTGCATGACTCCGAACTGCCGTGCTTCCGAACGACTGACTCGAAGCGCGCCGATCGTGATGTCCGCTCCCATCTTGCGATGGAAGTCGACCATCGGTCCATAATTCATTTTGTAGATATGGTCACCTGCGAGCACCACGACATCTTTAGGCTGCTCACGCTCAATGGCGTAAATGTTTTGGTAAACAGCGTCAGCCGTTCCCTGGTACCAATTATCGGTGAAACGTTGCTGAGGCGGAACAACATCAATAAACTCCCCCAACTCGCGGCAAAAATATCCTCGCCACGCGAGATTGATGTGCCGGTCAAGCGACTGTGCCTTGTATTGGGTCAACACCAACAGACGCCGCATTCCGCTGTTGAGACAATTGCTCAAAACAAAGTCCACAATACGGTACAAACCGCCGAAAGGTACGGCAGGTTTCGCCCGGTCCCTCGTCAAGGGCTCCAATCTTGAGCCCCTTCCACCTGCCAATATCACCGTCAATGTGTCTCGCATTTCTTAGTGCTCCCTGCTGTCAGCGAAGGTGCCAACCGTGCAAAGTTGCCACCACATCCGAACACGCAAACCCGATCTGTTCGAACGTGAGTTCAAGCCTAACAGATGCCGCACATGCATGCGTGAGCAAACTGAGGAGTCTCTTCGTGACACGTGTGAAACTGGGCACGAGACCAAGTGACTCATTCGGAGCACGACCCCCGCAGCCAGTATAACCCCCTGTGAGCGGTAACTTTCAGGCTCGGCAACCGAGAGAGACATACAAGCGACTAGCCAGATTTGTAATAATAGAGGGCGTTGGTGGTCCACAGCGTGCGGCGGGCCGGGCAGCGAGCCAACCTTGCAGATCCACCGATTCATTGCACCCTTTTCCCAGCACCAACCTATTCCTGAGAAGCACCCCGAGAGTTACCACGGAGTTACCGGCATGACGAAAACCTCTATACACGCTGGCATCGCACTCACCACCATGATCGCAGGCTCACTGATTACGGCTGTAATTTTCGTGCTGCCAGGCGGAATGCGAACTACGGTTCAGGCACAAAACCGGAATCTGGCCCCCGTCAACGCACGCCCTCCGATCGTGGATGCGGAAAATCTTCGACACGCACAAAATCTGTCTGATGCCTTTCACAACGTAGCCGAGGCGCTCCGCCCGTGCGTGGTCAGCATCAGTACGAAACAGTTCGTGGTGGACCCTCGAATGAATCGCGTCCCTCCCCAATTCCAATGGCAGTTTGGTCCGCGCGAACAAAACGGCATGGGCAGCGGCGTTATCGTTCGTTCTGACGGTTACATCCTTACCAACAATCATGTGATCGAAGGAGCCGATTCCCTGACGGTTGAACTTTTCGATGGGCAAACCGTTGCGGGCACTGTTGTCGGCGCCGACCCACAAACAGATTTGGCCGTGGTCAAGATTGACGGACCGAACCTGCGAGCTGCAGCTTTCGGTGATTCCGACGCCACGCGGGTTGGGGACTGGGTACTGGCCATCGGTAGCCCCTTTGGACTGGACCAGACGGTCACTGCCGGAATCATCAGTGGAAAGAATCGAGTTCAATCAATCATTGCCGACGGTGACGGGTTCGAAGACTTCTTGCAAACTGATGCGGCAATCAACCCTGGCAACTCGGGGGGCCCCTTGGTCAATCTGCGTGGCGAGCTCATCGGTATCAACACCGCCATCCTGTCGCAAAGCGGCGCCAGTGCTGGCATAGGTTTTGCAATCCCCGTTTCCATGGCTCAACCGGTCCTGAAATCCATCATTCGAAATGGCGAGGTCCGCCGTGGCTTCCTTGGTGCTCAAGTCGTGGATGTGTCAGCCAAACTGACGCAAAAATACGACCTGCGTGTTCGCAGCGGAGCGTTTGTCGCAACTGTGCTGCCCAAGCAATCGGCTGATCGTGCAGGTCTGAAAGTGGGTGACGTGGTCACACGGATCGATGGGCGACTCTGCAGGGGTGGGACCCAACTTCGAAACTATGTCGCAAATCGGCCTCCCGGAACGACACTCAGAATGGAAGTCAATCGAAACGGACAAAACATGCAGCTTCAAGTGCAGCTCACCGAGCGTACCGATGAAGCGATGGCACAATTCCGGCCTGACCGAAACAACTTTGGATCTGAGTTGGTGCCAGTCACCCCAGAAACGCAACGGCAATATGGGTACCGTGGCCTCCAAAGCGGTTTGATTGTGACAAGTGTTGAACAGGGGAGCCTTGCCGATCAAGCCGACCTCGAAGTGGGTGACGTGATCGAATCAGTTGGCGGCCTGAGGATACGAACGGTTGACCAGCTTGCTGAGATTCTGGTGGATGCCAAACGTGGTGGTCAATCGGTCAGGATGATTGTTCGACGTGGGCGCGAGCGTTTGACGCTGCTTATCCGCTGAGCTGAACACCAAGCTACCCGCATCATTAGCCTTGATTGGCCCGCCAGCAGCGTGAAATGCTGCTGCGAAAGCAAGCAGAAATCGGGGATCGATAAATTTCAGCACCTAGGCTGGGGTAATTCACACTGCAATCACCCACACTGCAATAATGCAGAGAAAGCGTAGAGATTACGCAAAGCGTGCGGAGCACGGTGGCTTCTGGGCATCGCCCAGATTCAAGTGATCGAATGATTTATGATTTTCACGGAATCGTGTGTCGTCCTCGGTTGTCGCAGCGTGGGATACCGCTACATTCGAGGGCATGACCACCACTGCCAAAAAACTACCGACGATCCGCCAACTGCCCGCCAACCTGATCAATCAGATCGCGGCTGGCGAAGTCATCGAGCGTCCGGCATCCGTCGTCAAGGAATTGCTGGAAAACAGTATTGACGCAGGTGCCCGCCGCATTGAGGTCACGATTGCTGGCGGCGGCAGCGAACTGATCCGCATCAGCGATGACGGCTGCGGCATGACCGCCGAACAACTGCCACTGGCAGTTTCCAGTCATGCAACCAGTAAACTGCCCGACAACGAATCCTTATTCCACGTAGCAACTCTGGGGTTTCGAGGCGAGGCGATCGCTTCGATCGGCAGCGTTTCACATTTGACGATCCGCAGTCGGACCGAATCCGAAGACAGTGGCTCAGAGCTAGCGGTCCGCGGAGGCGTCATCGAATCCCCTGTTCCCTGTGGATGCCCCACGGGAACCGTGATGGAAGTCCGGAACCTGTTTTTTAACACCCCTGTGCGACACCGCTTTCTCAAAACAGCACAAACCGAGCGTGGGCATATTGTCGAAGCATTTACGAGGCTTGCCCTCGCTAATCCACAAATACATTTTGTACTGACCAACAACGACAAGCAACTCTATGATCTTCCCGTGACCGAGCGTTGGGCGGCGAGAATCGAAGCATTTTTCGGCGCTGAAGTTTCTGAGTCGTTAATCGCGATCAATAGTGATGACGGTCAAATCAAGATCAGTGGCTATGTGTGTGATCCATCGGTCAGCCGTGGCAATAATCGCATGCAGTATCTATTCCTCAATGGAAGACACATTCGCGATCGGGCATTGCAACACGCGTTGGGTGAGTCGTATCGCGGCATGTTGATGGTCGGTCGGCATCCCGTCTGCTTCCTGCGGATGGATATGCCCGCGGACATGATCGATGTCAACGTCCACCCATCCAAACTCGAAGTCCGTTTCACTGACGGAGGTCGGATCTACAGTCGTCTGCTGCAATCACTGCGGCACCAATTCCTGACCACCAATCTGACTCAACGTGTCGGCCCCCCCGAACCTGTCAAAGACGACAGCGAACTCAGGAATCAACCTTCGAGCGAACTTGGACTTCCAGTTTCGGTAGAGCAACAACAACGGCAAGCCGTGATTGACTGGGCACGTACCGGCCAGACCAACCATGACATTGCCAGCCGCGATGGACAACAGGGTGGAACCCCTACATTCCAGCCCTTCCCGGGAAACAACGCCATCCTTAATCCAGGTGCAGTCAATCCGACGGGAGCCCCCAACACCGACATGGCAACCGGGAATCCAAATCCCGAGCATGAACAGGCACCTTGGGACAGCGCTGGCAACAGTCAAGCGAACACAACTTCCACCAG
>Ga0315321_10000376_pt1 | contig 32310 bp, 28 predicted proteins | sample M180m21515metaG_FD_203464 | JGI IMG/M metagenome (GOLD analysis project Ga0315321, IMG submission 203464) | Ammonia-oxidizing marine archaeal communities from Monterey Bay, California, United States - M1 80m 21515 | ecosystem: Environmental > Aquatic > Marine > Intertidal zone | place: USA... | reverse complement strand
AACGAACTCTTTTTAAGGACCGGCAAATTTCTCTACTGCGTTGGCACTACTGAATAGCAAATCGTAATTCGCAGATTCATCTTGTGGTCCCTTCCAATGCGTGTCTATTTGTTTACTAACCAACGGGCAGGTTGAGCTGAAAAACTCTTTTCCATTCCGAAATGGTGCTGTGGGAATGAGTGCGACTCGGCGTGTTGGATATACTGTCCCCATCATTATGTTTTTGACTGTCTGGTTGAACGCATGTGATGCCGGTGCAACTTCAAACACAGGGATAGAGACTTATGCGTCATACAATTTTATTCACAGTATTGATCCTTGGTTGTGTGATCACCGGGTTTGCCAGTGGTCAAGAACGTGACCAGCCACGGAGTCAAGAACGTGACCAGCCACGCGAAGGGCAGACGACCGATCGTGACATTCGTTTCCAGCCTCAAAATGACCGAGAGCGTGCGCTCTGGAACATGATTCAGCAATTGCGGTCAGAAGTTTCCCAACTGAAACAGCAGATTGGCAATCGTGACCGTAGAGGGGCAGCAACTGACAATCCGGCTCGAAACACCACCGACAGGGTACGCCGCGAAGGTGACATGCCGCGTGAAAGAGCCAGCGCGTCACAGGTGAGGGCTTCAAATGATCCCTTGCTGAGGCAGGCAACACGTATTTTTGCAGCCTACGATAAGAATCGTGACCAGCGAGTTTCTTTTGATGAGTGGTTGGCGATGCGAGAGGGTGAGATGACATCCGAGCGCCGTGCTCGTGAAATGGGATTCTTTTCACAGCAAGCAGGTGATGACCGGATGATCACTCTGGAAGAGTTTCATCGCGCGATGGTGGCACGACAACGTGGATCTGCTCCGCGTGAGGGAGGCAAACGGGATAGTGAGGTTCGATCCGGGGAAAAGCGTGATCAGGTTTCTCGTGAGGGCGTAAAGCGGGATTCTGGTGCACGCGAGAGTGCGAAGCGTGATCGCGACGACGAATAGTTGAGTTTGAGTACTCAGGACAAGCATAAAGTCTGAGGCGCGTGCATGGTGCAGCCAAATCTTCAGTCGTCTGATTTGGATGTCAGCGCTTGCTTGGCCCAAAGTCTTTCTAAAAGCAGCCGAATTGATGATTTGGTTTCGGTTGATCATGCGTAATGAGTGTCGAGGATCTCAATTGAATGCCTCGTGTTCATTTGGTGTTGCCTCGGTGTGTCTTTCGAAAAAAATCCGGAATTAGCGCGCCGGAGGTGGTTCTTGAACCACTAGATTGAATAGTTATGGGCAACTTTTCTGAAACGATTGTGGCAGTTCCTTCGGATGAAGCTAATCAAGAATGGCTTTGTGATGTGTCGGATGCTGACCTGCTTGATGCATGGGCGCGAGATCAGTTGAGCCCGGCGCTTGCCGAATTGATTAAGCGATATAGCGTGATGGTATTGTCGGTCTGCCGACGAGGTTGTGCACGAGAAGTCGATGTTGACGATGCTTTTCAGACAACGTTTTTATATTTGGCGCGCAATGCTGGCTCGATTCGGCATCCCGAACGACTCCCCGGGTGGTTGCAGCGTGTGGCTCAGCGATCAGCCGTCGCTACGTGGAAAAAAAATCGTCTTCGATTTGAGCCACTTGGTGATCGACCCGCCCCTGTCGCAGATCCACTTGATCAACTGGCTCATCGGCATGAGTCAGTCGTGTTGGATGAAGAGTTGTCTGATCTGCCCGAAAAGTATCGTGCGGTCATTGTATTGCACCACTACGAGTCGATGACGGTACCGGACTTGGCAGTTCACCTTGATACGACCGTAGGTGCAATCCGTGGGCGTCTGCAGCGTGGCAGGAAAATGCTTGCGGCACGCCTCAGACAACGAGGTTTGATGCCAGCGGTTGCTTATGCCAGTGTGAAAGCAGGAAGTGTACAAAACGTCGACGCAGCGGAAGCCGTATCGAGACTACTCACAACGATGGAAGGCGGGGAATTGCCGGATCCACCCATCGACTCTTTTCTTCTCAAGCCTCTTCTCTCTGAAGGAATTTCAAAGATGTTATTTCTATCCAAAAGTCTGACCATTGGTGGAGGCCTCGCACTTATTTTCTTTGTCTTTTCCGGCGATGGGGGTGAGGGTTATCAAGTAAAGTCGATTGATGGTGAGAGCCGACCTCGTACAATCAGCCTCCTGCCACAAACATTGGGTCAAGACAGCGGTAGTTCCGACGTAGTGGTCGAAATTCGTAACGGTGTTTCACCCAACGACAAGGCGAAGGACCAGGGATTGGGTGGAATGGGTGGTGGTGGAAATCAGGCAGGGTCGCAGGGAGCACATCAAAAAAATCTACTTGATGCTTGGAAATTGGACAGCAAGACGGCAGAAAATGTTCGGGAGGCTCTGGATAGCAGCTACAAATTCGAGATTGACGTTCCGCTTTCAGGTTTGAGCAAATTTCTTAGTGACTTGACTGGTCAGCCCATCTTGTTGAATCGGCGTGCCGTTAAACAGGCGAATCAGGATTTGGACGTGTCAATCAAATACTCGAGGGAAATGACGCCTCTTCGGACTGCCATGCGGCAAATGTTGCGACCTCTGTATCTACGGGCGAGTATCGAGAACGATGGTATCGTAATTACGGCTGACCATGCTGCACTTGCGAAGGAAGGAATTGGTACTGATGCATGGCTCAATGTTGATCAAGAGATGGAGGAAGATTTCTCAGCAAAGCTTCAACAGAAAGGAGTTTTCGAATTTCGCGATAAACCGTTGAAAGAATGTATTAACAGCTTGGCAGATCAGTTCGACCTCAAAATGGTGATTCGCGAGAATGCTTTGGAGGACATCGGTCTCACGTCCAATGAGCTCATTAGTTTGACGCTTGCCGATGTAACGCTTCAGGACGTCTTGAGCGAGATGCTCTTTGCTCTCGATTGTACTTATACATTGAGCGGTGGCTTGGTTGTTATCACTTCGGCTGAGTCAGTTGAGTTTGGAGAAGAGGAACAGCTCACCCGAGTATATTGGCTTGATGGTACGGGTCTCATCGGTCAACAGGCCATTGAGATCATTACAGCTACCGTTTCTCCTGATATGTGGGAACACTTAGGTGGCCCGTCAACGATTTCAGGATTGATTAACCCACGCGCGGGATTGGTGATTGCAACGAAGTACACGTTACACCAGAAAATTGAGCGGATGTTCAAGACGCTACGAGACTCTCAGTTTTCTCCGGATCCGAATTTGGAGTCTGTTGTGCCGCAAGCGTCGCGACAGTAAGGCGGATTGGGTGGTGGCGGAATGGGTTATGGGCAGTTCTGAGCTAGTTGCGATGGCTACTGACTTTAAGTCCAATGCCTTGAGTGTGACGCAGCGATGATGGTCTCTAGCTTATTCGTCCGTTTTCAGACACAGTGGAGATAGAACAACGCACAAACATTGCATGTCGGTTAGCGTTGTTTTTCCTGCGAAAGCTCCGGCCAAAACTGGCAAATGAATTGCGTGTGCATTCAATGACCAATGATTTTGTGTTTTGCTGCTGATGGTGATCTAAATTGCGAGATCAAAGTGGCAATAAGAACACCCAAGCTGCACGTTGCCGAAAAAATGGGGATAGTGATTGGACGTGGAAAAATATCGTCGTTCAGTTGGTCAGTGATTAGCAACAGGAAGTTTGCCATAAAGAATGACAGTAAGAATCCTGCCAGCAACATGAATGAAAGCTTACGACTTTGGATGATAGGCACACCCGCCTTGCGCAGAACAGCGCCGAGGATAATACCCAGACCCGTGCACAATAGCGCGGGAGTGATGTATCTCACGAGAAAAAGTAGTAGGAAAGCCCCGAGTGTTTCGAGCAGAGGAGTGGGGTCGTGATAGAGCCAGCACAGCGTTAAAAAGATTGGCCCTGTTATGGAGGATAGCCAACCCACAATAAGCGAATAGGTAAGCTCAGTTCTTCCAATACTGTCGCAGGTATTGTGCAGTTTGGCGCCGGGAATCTTTTCTGTTTTGTAAGGATTGATTTCTGTCATTCTGTGTCACACTCTCAAAAAGCAGCGAGAGATTTCGTTTTTACGTTTGCTTTTTTGAGGCTGTTCAAATCAAGTTCGTGTTGCCGCTGGTTGGGGTAAGTTCCGATGGTGCTCGTTAACAAATTGAAGAGGCAGTGAGTGATCCAGTGGTGTGTCTGGCGTCGCGAAGGTTCCTGAAATCCAAAAAGCTGATTTCTGGCCCTCAATTCGAGACGTGACTTGTTGCAGGTCGACTGCACCTTTTTTCAGTCATTGCCGCGTCGTTTCGGTGCAGCGTACGCATCGAGCGCAGTGGCTAAATCGCTGGTTTGCTGGCTTGTTAAGCGTTGTTTGGATTGCTCAATCATGGTCATGAAGTAGCCACATTCCTTTTCGGTAATCGGGCAACCAATGTTGCCTTGCGGACCGTTGGAGTTAACGATTTCGTCACCAGTGCTGTCCAGAATCGTCATCCAAGGTAGTCCAGAATTGGCACCGTGCCCCAGTTTGGTTGCAGCTTGCTCGCTATTTTGCATGTCCTCAACATCAAGCTTGAGAACAATGAAATCGACCTCAAGCTGATCTGCATTCTTTTCGAGGAACTCCTCGAGAACTTTGCACCAGCCTCACCACTTGGCACCAAGATGCACCAGAACACGTTTGTTTTCTGATGTTGCCGTAGCAAGAGTACTATCCAATAACTCAATTGCGTTGACTGTGGATACGGTTGGTTCGACACCCGAACTATCAGGAGTGATGGTTTGCCCTGTTGTTGCTTGAATTTCGGGTGAGTTGCTTTCGGGCACTGTTGGCTGCGGCGGTGCAGGAGTGCACCCCGCAAGAATTAGCAGGGTGGTAGCTGCGCGAAGTGATTTTTTCATGTGCGTCTTTGGCGTTGTCACAAAGAAGAATTGGTTTCGGTGGAGCAGGATTCGTCTTCTGTCCAAAGCCATTGCCTATCGGAATGCAGCTCTTACATGGGGCTTGTCAAGTACTACAACCGCGAGGTTGTCCATGATCGCGAATGACTTGCAGTTGCGGATTCGGGCGGCCCACGGTTGACACACGGAAATGTGAACGGTGAATTGTTTTCCATACACCATCAAAAGGGAAGTCAGCACGCCAATGGCTTGGCTGTGGAGTCGCATCGTGTGGCCATGGGTGCCGAGATCGAGTTGGACACAGCAAGCGGGAAATCGGGCGTCATGACTGCGCGGTAAACTCACATCCATACTGAGGGGCATATCAGGAAGTCACTTGATCTGCTTTGAATCTTGTGACGAACTGACAATGCCCTGTTCATATTCGGTTTTGAACAACTGAAATCCACGTTTGAGGTAATTCGCCAGAGCGTGTTTGTGATCGTTGCTACAGGTGTGTAACCAGACTCGCGTCGTGTTTGGCTCGCGCCAGGCACATTCAACAGCAGCGGTAAGCAGGATGCCACCCAATCCCACGCCAATGAATTCGGGAATGAGTCCGAAGTACATGATTTCAACATTACCATTGTTCTGCGATTCCAATTCGAAGTAACCGACTCGCTCGCCTTTCCAGTATCCAAGCCATGTGCTTAGGCAATTACGCGAAACGTATTCGCTCCACTTCGAACCATCCCAGTTCAAGCGGTCGGTCCACTGCCATGCGGATCCAATATCTCGATAGAGTTGTTGATTAAGGCTTGCATCTGCTGGATCCACTCGAGCTACGTCGAAATCGGTCGAGCGTTGTTTGGGTACTAACGCTTGCCGGTCTCGCATTTCCAAGTGGAATATCTTTACTGCATCGTCAGACATCGGTACATACATTCGGGAAGGAGAAATCCTCGAAAATGAGGAGAGTAGAGCCCGTTTTCTTGCAGGCTCTAACGCTCACGTGGTTTTGTCGAGAATGGATTCGATACGCACCAGAGAATCTCTTATTTCCGTGAGCAGAGAGTTACTGTCTGAAACTTCCGTTTCGTTGACAGCTTGCAGCGGTGTAGCTTGTGATTTGTTGGTTGCCTGCCGTTCCCGCTGGTTCAAAACAGTTTCACGGAATTCTGGCGCGTTGACAATTCCTGTCAGCGAAACCAGTGATCCGACTCCTGACTGCCCCGCAGTTTCAACAGTCAACGTGTGCAGGCCAAATGATCGCATGATCGGCCCTTGCACCATTCCCATGTCAGTTATTTTTTCGAGTGGAATTGTCTTTTCAACACGGACAAAGATTCCCTTCCGTACTTTAAGAGCTTTGTCAGTCAAGACACACTCCATACGATCCAGATAACGTTTTGTAAAAGCAAATCCAAGTGGGAACCATAGTAGTAAAAAAGGTATTCCAACGATGGTCATTATGAAGACCAAGGCACCACTAAGAAGCCAATAGATACAGACTTTGGGATTGAACTCGGCGATGAGAATGTTTTGTTCTGATGACATGTTTTGATTGAAAAGATGTGTGAGGATTAGGTCATTTCAGGAAAAGCAGGTTGTCAATCACATGATCGATCGAGCAAGCAGATGTGTTTCATTGCGGCATGCAGTCTAGCATTTGCAAAGTCGTTGACGTCGGTGGGCGTGATGGATGTGACTGAGAAACTGGATGATTTGAAATTCGATCGGTTGGTGCAGATCGTGATAAGTTGCAGGGTTGCGTGAGGGACGTTCGTTGATGTCGAGAAACGGTTTCGCCTGATCCGGCTTCGGGGATTGCCGGAGGGGGAGTCGATGATGTCAATGTGTTTGAGATGCTAGCAATGGCTGCTAAGACTCTGGGAAATATTGCGGTCACGATTTGCGTAGGTTGATGATTACTCAAGTGCTGATTTCTCCACTGTTCGACTTAGCGGAAGTTGAGTGATCTTGTGTTTCGAATCTAGAGCACGGTTCTTGGTGATTCGAGTATGACTTTGAGGGATTTCACGCGATTTGATCTGGACTGTTGGGCGCGGCTTTATCTAGTTTAGTAAGTAAATTACGGCTTTTGCATACATGTTCGGCGTGCATGATCTTGCGGTATTTTCCATGTGACACTGAGAAAATTGCCGACGACTCGTCGGCAACCAGATCAACGACCATTAACTTTCCGCTTGTCACCGAGAATCGTTTCATGGGACGCATTGTTAGCAGATCTTCGCTCACGGCACCTGTCGCGATGTTTATTTTCAATCGACCTGAGGTGACGGCTCGTGTGTTCGAAGAAGTACGGCAAGCCCAGCCAAGGCAGTTGTTTCTTGTCAGTGATGGTGCTCGATCTGAACGTCCCGCCGAGCAACGCGATGTGTCGTTGACTCGGGAGATCGTTACCAACGTTGATTGGGACTGTGACGTGAAAACCTTGTTTGCTGATCAAAACATGGGTTGTAAATCAAGGGTTTCGAGTGGCTTGGCTTGGGTATTTGAACAGGTAGAAGATGCGATCATTCTTGAGGACGACTGTTTACCACACCCCAGTTTTTTCGGCTATTGTCAGGAATTGCTGGATCGTTATCGGGATGACGAGCGGGTTGGTGCGATCAGCGGGAACAATTTTCAAGAAGGCATAAGTCGCACGCCTCACAGTTACTACTTCTCAAAATATTTTCACTGTTGGGGTTGGGCATCCTGGCGACGGACGTGGAAAAAATTTGATTTGGATTTTCAGACATGGCCTTGCTTTCGAGATCAAGGCGGCTTGGCGACCGTTGCCGATTCATCAACGGAGTCGTGGTATTGGAGACGTCTTTTCGACGAACAGTACTCAGGCAATACAAAGGTCAGTAGCTGGGCTTATCCGTGGCTCTACAGTGCTTGGGCACAGAATACCCTCACGATTCTGCCGGACGTGAATCTGATCAGCAACATAGGATTTTCTGAGGGAGGAACTCACTGTACAGATCCAGACTCTGAGTTTGGCAATATGGACGTTCATGATATTGGCTTGTTGAAGCATCCAGAGACAGTTTTTCGTTGCGTTGAGGCCGACAAATTTTCATTTGGACGGAAGTATTACCGCGATTCCATTTCTCGTCGAGCACGACGCATATGCCGGCAGATGTTTGCAGGTGCTGGGAAGACAGCGGCCTGACGAGATGTCTTTTTCACCATGGATTCTGGGATTCAAGCGTTTCGCATATGCATCTTGCTGAACAGGTGAGAAATCAATGGATCAGACTGGGAAAGCCAAGTTCCCGGGTCTTTGATCAAAGTGGTTGGCAACCTCACCTACTTAGTTGCCCTGAAATGCTTCTTCTTCCAGCCACTCCGTCATCGTGTTGAACACATCGTGCGCGCTGATGATGTGGTGGGCAGAGAAAAGGACATGTTTTTTTTTGGTGCTACCCAAGTCTGTGAACATCGGTTTTTGAGATGTTTCGACGGGGAACACTTGATCCGAGGTTCCATTCATCATCAGGACTGGCTGTTTGACTTCGGGCGTGAAGTGAAACGCCTGAATTTCCGGAATGGTTTTGTGCCACTTTGTATATCCTCCCGAAAGCAACACTGCCGCTTGGTAACGGGTATCAGTGGCTAGGGCCATGGGGCCTCTTAGAGCCCCATTACTGAGGCCAAAGTAGACGAGTCGTTTGGGGTCAACATCTTTGCGCGTCAGCAGATAGTCGACTACTCGTGAGCCATCTTTGGTAACCGCGATGTAGTCATCCCTTGCCCGAATGGGTGAGTTGCTAAACTGCTGACCCAAAGTACTTCCGGCCCATCTTTCGTAAGTGCCTTGATAGACAGGGAAGCAGACGATCCTGCCGCTGTCTGCGAGTCGTTTGAGCAAACCCACGTGGGGCTCGGTTTCAAATTTGAGTTCCCGACCATTTTCCCAAGCCGTCACCCCGGGAACAAAGATGATAGTCTCCATAGCTCGGGGGTTCTCATTGGGGATTAGCAGATGCACCTTGAACCGTTCGCTGTTGTAGGTCGTGCTGACCTCAACGACCTCATGACGAAATCGGCTATTCATGCCACTGCTGGCAGTCGCTGATTGAATGATTGGGTTCAGTGGTAAATCATGGTCATAAAGATACATAGCGCGAAGCCTTTGAAACGGTTCACGCTCTGGACCCAAGTCAAGGCTTTTGGGTCTCGCTACGGTTGCCAACAATTCCGCCGAAGGTTCTGCTCCTTGCGGATATTGAACGCATCGGAAACCGTTTTTCAGACTGCGATCCCAGGGAGAAACGCTGAATGTTTCGCTGAATGTGTAGTGGGGGGCGTTCCAGTCGCCTCCGAGGTTGTATCGCTTGCCTTCATCATCAGAGGTTAGACACCATTCTCGGACATTACCTGCAAGATCGAGAGCATCGAAACGTCCGACACCGGTCATTGTTCCGCACGGTGTGGGACCAGCGCTGAGAAAATTACCAGCAGCCGCCATGATACCCGGTTGGTCAGAATCGGCAGCCCATTTCCAGTGATGCAGAGTTGGCAAGTGCTTGGATCGAAACTTGGCGTAAGCACACGCTTCAAACCAACTGACACCCCCTACTGGGTATGTGGAGTTACCGTTGGGATAGTGACTGTTTTTCCAGCCAGCTGGGCCTCGTTTCCCAGTCAGGTCGGTAAATGATTTCATGGCTTGCTGCCACGGAATGGTTTCCCCTTGTTGCTCGAAATGAATTCCCTGCCAAAATGAAGGGTCTTGATAGCCACCTGCATCGACAAATGTCTGGTAGTCTTCATTTGAAACTTCGAAGCGGTCGATCCAGAATTCTCCCAGTGGCAGCTCATCTTTTTCTTCGTTGTTATAGATCCAGACCATCCCTGCAGGGTGCGCTTCGTTGGGGACAAGGTAGCCACATGCGGAGGTATCAAATGCTCTTGGTACTTTCAGCTGTAAGTCCCGTGAAACGTAGCCAGTCTTTTCAAAACGTAATCGGATTGGCCCTTTTGGCAGTTTGATGTTCGTCAGAGGCGTTCTACCAAGCGTTATCCATTGATCATTGTCAGTCGTAGCATCACGAATTTTGACACGCGTGTCGGGTGGTAGTTTATCGAAGCTGGTTGTCAACATGAGATCACTCATGATTTCTTCGAAGAGAGCGTCTGCCCTGATTCGAGGGTCGAGTGATTGCATCATTTTATACGCTGCAACTGTCTGCTGATCGTTAATCAAGTCAAGGATTTTGGGAGCAATAATCTCTCTCGCTTCTTGCAGTTGTCTTGCCTGATCGTGCGCTTTTTCCAATTCAACAGACGTTTCTGCCAGTTGCAATTCGTTATTTCGTCGTGCGGTATCCTCGAGGTAAATTACAAGGCTTGTCAGCGACAGCACCGTGAGCATCAGCAGCATCAACACGTAAGCAGTGACTTGGTACCGGTGTCTCCTGATAAATAGTTTGGTCTTCCTGTAGATCGAGTGAGGGCGGGCTTGAACTGGGATGTTTTTTCGAAATCGTTCGATATCATCTGAGAATGATTTAGCGGTCGCGAATCGGTCATCAGGATCTTTTTCCAACGATTTTGCGACAATCCAGTCCAATTCGTGCCCTAGTTGTTTCTTGAGTGCTGCAGGTGTCGTGCCCCAGTTTTCAGAAATCTGCTGCTTATCTGAAAGCGGAACACTTCGACTCAGTTGGCGAGGAATGGTCTGCCGCGTGGTAGAGAGGTGTTGTTCAAGAGTTTCTGCTGCACTGAAATCCTGAGCCAAGGGGATTTCGCCACTTAAGAGTTCATGTAGTATCACGCCTAGCGAATAGATGTCGGATCGCGTATCGATATCTCGCTTGTTGGCCCCAGCTTGCTCGGGGCTCATGTATTGCAAGGTGCCAATGATTTGGTCCGCTTGCGTGAGTTGGTGTTCAGCATGCAGGTCAAACTCGCGAGACTTGGCAACACCGAAGTCGATGATTTTTGGAACCGGCTCGTGGTTGTATTCTGTAATCAGGATATTCGAGGGTTTCAGATCGCGGTGGATCACTCCCCGGTAATGTGCATGCTGTACTCCATCGCAAACTTGCTGAAATAGATTCAGCCGCGCACCGATTGGCAGTTGATGGTCATTGCAATAACGGGTGATTGGTATTCCGTCGATCCACTCCATCGCGACGAATGGTTGTGCGTGTGCAGCTGTGCCTGCAGCATAGACAGACGCAATGTTTGGGTGGTGCAGTGTTGCCATCAAGCGGCGTTCAGATTCAAAACGCTCCACTGCTTGCTGATCGAACTGCGACGTCCTTAGCAGTTTCAAAGCAACCTTACGCCGTATGGGATCCAATTGCTCCGCCAGATAAACTACACCCATGCCGCCCTCACCGATCTTGCGGAGAACAAGATGGCCAGGAATCTCAGGCATTTCTGGGCTTGGTCCCTTCGTGGGTTCAAGCGACTTCTCACCAAGAGGTGTATCAAGTATTGAACATGATTCTTGGTCAGCGACGAGGAGATTCTCCAGTCGTGATCTCAACACAGTATCGGTTCCACAAACCTGATCGAGATAAACCGATCTGAGGCTATCTGATTCAATATCTGCGGCTACACGGAAGATTTTCTCTTCGTCCAGTGTCGACATGAATTTCATTCTCCCTGCCAGTTCACCCGCTCATCGGGCAACGAAAAATGCTCTGACCAGAAGACAGTGCGATAAATGGCAGTAAAAGACATGACAAGAAATAGGTACTGGACTCAAGTACGAATCATATCCTATGAATTTCCATCCATTTTCACCTTCAACCATGCTCTGGCGTATCGCCAATCTTGGTCAGCAGTTGATGTTGAAATGTCAAGAACTTCCGCTGCCTCACGATTCGATAGCCCAGCAAAAAATCGCAATTCGACTAATTTGGATTTTCTTGGATGAGTCTCAGCGAGAATCGTTAATGCCTCATTGAGCGTTAGGAGCTCCGCAGGGCTGGAGGTCAAAGTCTGTTCAATCTCATGACTGCCTACGCGATTGAACTCACCACCGCCGCGTAGAGATTTTTTTCGCCGCGCCTGTTCGATGAGAATTCTTCGCATCGCTGTCGATGCGGCCCCGAAAAAATGACCACGACTGTTCCATTTTTGCTGATCGGTGCTCTTGGTCAATCGCAAGTATGCTTCATGAACCAACGCGGTTGCTTGCAGCGTTTGGCCAGCGGGTTCGGCGGCGAGCCGCGATGCAGCTAGCTTTCGCAACTCCGAATAAACCAAGGGTAGCAAATCGTCTGATGCGGCCAGGTCTCCCTCTTGCATGTCTTTAAGAGTCGATTCGATCTGCGATTCCTGAGCCTGCTGTTCCTCAGGCAGTATTGTGTCATACATCGGGAGTCTCCTTCACCATCGGGATGCGCAACGAACAACCTGCGGGCATAGCATTTACGCGCAGTGGTCGGTGCTGGCTGCTGGCTGGGATGATCAAACACCTTGAATTTGTCCCATAATGTAACCGAAATCTGCGGCCTTTGGAACTAATTTGCTGATTCGGCTTGGCACCAGCGTTAATGCCTCTTTTGGTGGATGGGTGCACCACAAAGTGATGTGGTGCGCAGCTCTCTGGTGGTGTCTTTTGCTGCCTTGCTCCGGAGTTCCTGATGGTGTTCACTGGTGAGCTGTAATAACACTTCTGTTCCAAAGACAGTTTCCGCGTCGTAGCTCACTTTCAGCATCAGACGTTGAAAGCGAAGCCCAGATCCAGCTCATTCGAAGCGATGGTAGCTTGGATTTTCCCCTCGCTCGCTGCGTTCATTCAGTCACCACTGGCAGATGCCAAATCACTAACGGCAGGTCTGTTCTTTTGGGGCTGATAGGAATTCATCAATTGTCGTTTTCAGCCTTTGCAGATTCCGCATGGTCTTCCCTCGTTAGCGCTACATGGGCGACCACGCTTGGTGTTTTTGTAGTTCTCACATTGGGAGTTGTGACGAACTCCCGATGACAGATTGAGCCAGTATCCAGTCACGGGGACTTCAGATGACTTACTGCTTGCGGAGGGGGATCGTGGTTGTCTTCGGAATTCCCAAGGAGCGATCGGTTGGGTATCAGCCCACAGGCCCAATTTGAGCTCTTTTGCTCGCGTCTCTAAATGTGCCAAACGCTCTTCGTCGTTGTAGTATTTGTAGTGCCAAGCCCAACCGGCTTCGACCATTTTTGCATTGATATCTGAATCACGGTAATGAATGATGCCGAGCGTTCGTCCGTATTTATCTGTCCCCGTTTTTTTGAGGGTGATATTTTTTCCAAATACCATCGCCGCAAGAGCCTGCTTGGATTTATTCCCAAAACTCTGTTTTGTTTCTGGTGCGTCGATGCCGTAGAGACGGACCTTAAGCGTTTTTTCGTTCACCAGTAGTGTCACGGTGTCGCCGTCAGCGATACTGACCACTTTTCCGGTTAGATGTTCCGTGATTTTGGGTGGCGTTGCATACGTGAGAGCAGCAAAAAAGAGAATGAGTAAGGCTGTAAAACGCATGACTTGGGTGGGGCTAAGAGGGCTATTGCTGTGATCGATAGGAACCGTGTGAGCACTCACGAGAGCGAACGATTGCAAATGATTTTGTATTTGATCCAGAAGCAGAGCGCTCCAGAAGCAAAGCCGTAGTGGAATGGACTGTTGCTGAGGCCGCTAAAAAACTGGGGCTGCTAAAAACCAGCTTGCATGATTCGTTTCCTTGCTCAACCAGTCTACTCCATGGACTTCGGGCGACAATACAACTGGAGCGAGGAGGCAACCACGAATGAAAGCCTTTTGGAAAAAACTTCCCATGCGTGTCATGAGCCTTGTGATCTGGGGAAAATTCTTGATGAACGGGGTTCTGCTCGCAGCAATTCCGGGAAGCAGCATGAGGTAGGGGCCGTCACTCTCGTGACGACCCCAGTATTTCATGCTGTGCATTGCAGTATCAATCAGCGTTTCGTGCAGATCGCTAAACAAGCGATGCCAGTTCGCGTCAGTCAGTAACCCGATTTAACAAAATTACCTCATTCTCAGCGTCTACCTGAGGAATTCCATCCAAGGTTCGTTTTGAGATCACATGTCGAAATACATTCTCGTTGGAGACATCGAATAGACACAACTCATATAGGCGACCCGCAGGAGTGTCTCCCGAACGCTCCCAAAGAAGCTTGCCGTTTTGATAAGACGGCAAAAATCCTTTCATTGTCACACCTGTTGACGTCTGATACTGCATCACAAGTGTGCCTAAAGATGGATCATAACTGATCACACAAAGAACCTCGAAAAGCTTGCTGTCTTTTCCTTGTGTCATTTGCCAGTTCAAAGTTGCAAGTGTGCCAGTGCTGCTAAGTGTGGTCTTACAAACCACATCTGAAACGGCCTTGCGAGCACCATAGGCTTTACTTCCGGAGTTTTTAAAGCTGCCTTTGAATTTGCCTAGCAGAGGTTTAATCCACTCCATGGGCGAAGCTTGAAGAACGGCGATCTCATCGGTCACACGACGCCACCTGGCATTTCCTTGACGAAGAGCAAGGTTGTGTGTTTCGTGATAGAAGTCTTCATCGACTTGGAACACATATCGATAGTTGGCCTTGCTCCATTGTTTCTTTTCAACCGGAACGATGGGACGCTGTTCTTGTGCATTGAACAGCAGCAGATTCTGGTTGATCGGTTGCACTTCAAATTTGACTTGCCACTCTTTTCTTTTCTCGGCTCCAGCCTTTTCTGTGATCGTTTCGATGAATTCAGTAGGAGTCTCCCCTTGGACTATTTTTGCGTTCTGGTGATAAGCTCACCATCGGTGTTAACCCGATCCAGAGTCCATGCCCCGGGTAGGAAGGACATTCGCTTGTCGTCTTCGGCGGCCGCCGAAAAGCCGCAAGTAAAACAAGTCGCGAGAAACAGGATCGCTATTCTTCGTGTAGTCACTCATGAGCCTCTAGATGTGAAATAGGTGCTAGGCGATCAGGGAATCAACCGACCGCAGAGCGAGTAACGCACGAAAAAGCCAGCCTCTCGAATAGGTTTACTCGTTCGTAATCTCAGTGCGACAATGAACATAGCCCTGCCCGACGGAATCACGGGAAATCAAAGAGTTGATCGCTGTCTTTAGAAAAAGCGAGAAGGGATCGCGGTCGAGGGAACGTCGTTTTCAACGTGATCCCCAGCCCGCAGCACTCCCCAGCCCGCAGCACTCCCCTGCCCGCAGCACTCCCCTGCCCGCAGCACTCCCCTGCCCGCAGCACTCATTGCACTTTGCAATGTACACAGTGCAATGTGCACCAGGACCATTGTCGCCGGATACGATATCTCACTGTGTTTAAGATCCCGATAGAGTTGCTGTGGGTGATATCTTCGCGGCAGCGTTGCCGGTGGAATCGACAGGTAGTTGGCCCAGATTATGTCCTATGTGGCCGACTCTTGAATTTAGTCGAGATGATACACCGTGATAGAAATCGGTTCTCGTGGCTAAATCAGACCCCACTGCCTGAGTTGCATTGGTCAACCTACATCCGCTCACCTTCATCGATGTGCGGTGCTCAACCAGCAGTTGAGATGCCCGGAAAATGTGCCGCAATTGGGCGATTCTTGAGAGCTGCTAATGAGGGAAACTCGTCATGCACGACTTTGCCATGCAGTGGTAATCTCGAATTACCGATTGGTGGCGAGGCCTGTTAGTGTTGGTCCGCTTCGGAACGCCGACTGATCTCTGCAATCAGGACTGCCGCTTTTGGCGAAACCTTGCTGCGCAGTTGTTTTGCCTGCGCGACGTGTTTGGTTGCACTCTTGTGGTCATTTGATATTGAGTCCTGGAAACCGCTTAGAAGCTCACAGAGCTGAAGGTAATCGACATAGTCCCGATAGCGGGATTCGCCTGCCTCAGGGCCATAGTCAAGGCTGCCTTTGGGATTGGATTTATAGTTAGCAGAGACTTTTGCATAAAGGGTCGCAATTTCAGAACGAGCTTGTTTTTCTTTGCCAAGACGGATTAACGCCAAGGCATGAACTGCTTGTTGGTCCCAACCGTAGGCTTCTGTTGGTAGTCCTATCCGGGCCAGCACGTCGCTGATCTTCGAAGCACTTGGTGGCTTTATCAGCTGCGCCAATAACTCGGATTGTTCTTTTGTTAAATTGCTGTTAGCCAAGAGCGGCCAAGCGATCCGGGACATGAATGACTTTGCCGTGTTAAACCGCTCTGTATTCCGCTTGCCAGCCAAATCGTTGTAGACAGATTTGATTTCGTTCTTGACCTCTTGGTCATTTGGTTGATCGATCCAGTGATTGAATAAGGCGGGGATGAGTGCTTTTGCCGCCAACTGCGATTTCTCATGCGCGTCTGCCCAGATTGCGAGTTTCTCGCGAGATCCTTCAGTATCCAATGGTGGGTTTTCGATATTTGAAGAAATTTCGCATGCCTTTTGATGATTTTTTCGTAGCTGTTCCAGCGTTTCGGCTTGAATCGATGAAGAACCTGCGAGAAAGATCAAAAGGGTTACAAGTGTGAAGTGATTAATCATGGCTGGTTTTCTTGGGTGCGTCGTTCGGCTGACGTTTTGTGAACATTCGCGTCTGATTTCCGCGGACGCAGATGATCAGCCTAACGCCACAATGATTGTGCGATCAATGTCTGTTCTTCAGTAAAACATACTGCAACCCTCAGTGGGCTTGAAGTGAGTGAGATTTTAACATTGAGAGCCCAAGCTATGCGGACAATTTGATTCGCGTGGGACTGGTTGACCAAGCCGTATTTGATTTACCAATACGGTTGATTGCAAGATAGCTTGATTACCGCCAGACCGACGGTGCGAAGCCAGATGTTGTCACCAAGTGTTGCGGCACATCAGCTTCGTGTATCAGGATTAGATTCATTTTTTCCGATTCTTACTGGGCGAACCGGACGCTACCTGGCGATCACGTTCAGCCGTGCGAATGGATATTAAAATTTCCCCACTATCTGGGTTCTTTGCGGCGAAAAGATGGAGGCCATTCCCGTTCCATTGTGAAACGAGTTTCTGTTTAGGTTTCAGAGCATGAAACCAGGTCTCGAAGTGTGGTGCCGCGGGTGATGAGTGGTTTTTTACGGAAAGCTGGTGGTGGATCGCTGAATGGGCAGTGCGCCCTCGAGACGTCTTCCAACGCCGGAATGATTCTGCGTGTGATGTCAGATCGATTGAGACGCGGTCGCCCATTTGAACGCTTTCCTGAGGTGGGTGAAACACCTCAGGAAGAACGGACGAAGTCTGCGACAGTTCTTATCTTAGCTTGCGAAATACCAAGGGTTCACGCCACTGTTCAAGCGGACGCCGGCCATCATCGAATGTCCACTCGGAAAAGACGCGAGTCAGTTGGTCGCCTTCCAAGGTCATTGTCATGGTCAATCCCATTGAGACGCCTTCAGCATTAACACCTTGGAAGCGGGTCTTGGAAATTCGCTTATCGTCTTCAACTTGTAGCGAAACTCGCTCTCCTCGCCAGGAACTGCCTGTGGCGTCGGTTCCGACCTGGGCCACGCGTTTACGCGATGCATCCCAGTAGACGAGGATCGTGTTCTTTTGTGTTGCTTCTCCATTTTTTTCGATGGCAACGTTCTTGGAACGCAAAGCCCGACCACCCAAGATCCACTCTGTATGTAGTTGCCATTGTGATCCGTCAGGTAAGTTTGCTTCCCAGACTCCCGTGGTGTCGAAGCCTGCCATGTATTGGGCAATCGGGTTCCTTCTGTGTAACTCTGAGTGGATCGTGTTTCCGGTCGTTTTCAGAGTGATGCTTTCCTTGCGGTGGTTTGCATCAATTTGCTTGATCTCGATGTTGTAATCCTGCGTCTTGCCACGGCTCGTTTCCTGATAGGTCCACCGCTCAGTACCGGATTCGGCATCAATGCCCGCCAACGTCATTTTCCCAGAGTACGGCTTGCCCGTATCAAAGCCTGAAAAAAGTCCTTCAATCTGACCGCTGCCTTTATTCCATGAAACAGATCCACCTCCTTGGGAAATGATTTCACCATCTGCCGTCTGCATTCGATGGCTCAACTGCATTTCACTTCCCTGTTCAGTCAATCGACTATTTGATGTTTGGTTATATGCGATGCCTGCGGGGATTCCTTCAAAGATCTCCTTGGTCGTGCCCGTTGCTTCCCATGTACCAATGAATCCGTGTTGCTGAAGAAACATACGGTATTCCTGCCAGTTGGCAGGTTTCTGCAACCCTGCATTATTGGGACTTGCCAATTGGTCTTCAGCAAGTAGCCCTCCCACGCAACTGCACAGAAACGAGACACAAAATATAAATCGCAACATCAGAAACCTCTTGGTTTGCAGTGAAACATGGACGATGCAGTCAGCGGTACTGCCTGCGCTGAATGTCGTGTTGATCGTTTGGAAACAGGTTCAAACTAACGGCATTGCCTGGTTGATCCGCCTAACGGCAGGATCAGTGCGATCTTGATCCGCACATTGCACGAAGGATTGTGAATCCAGTGGGCATTGCGGAATCAACCTGTTTCGCTAGCTCTTTCTCCGAATCCATTGTTTTTCAAGTTGGAGCAGGTTGAGTTCCTCAAACCATCGCGATGCCGATTTGGGGCTTCGATGAGTGGACATTGATCGAAGTTGTTCCGTGCGGCAGGCTCGCCTTTACTTGCGGCGGAATATCGTTGTGGATTTTTGATCCGCATCGGTGAGTGCTGAATGCAATTCATCACCTTTATGAGTGAAAATCCAAGTGCGTTTTCCAGATTCGTTCTTGGACTGCCAAGTGCCGTCGTCCAGTTTGATCCATGAAAAATTTGTCGGGTTCCCTTTGCTAAAGCGTCCCCAATTCATCAACTGTTTATTTTCTTCGTCCCAGCCAACGCACGCATTGAGCGTCCATGCAATGTCGCCATCCGGCTTGTGCTGGGTCATTTGATTATTTAAGAAAGTATGCGTTTCGTCCCAATGGAATTGCCAGGTACGACGACCACCGTTATCCGTCTCTGCCACCCAATTACCGACAAATGATTCCAGACCCGCGAGATTCGAATTTTCGGGGTGCACTCTACGACGCATTGTGATGTCCATGTCTTGACCTTCAGTGGCTTTTACAAATCGGAAGTTGTTGCTGTCCATTTTTTGAACTTCCATCTTTCCTGTAGATACTGTCCCGTCGGGACGGACATTTTTGGCTGCACCCGACCACTTTGTGTCAGAATCAATGCGATAGCGGAGCACTAATCTCCCTTCTGTGGGACCATACCAGTTCTCCACCATTTCGCCGGTCTCAGGGTCCCACGCACTCACCCCAAAATCATTGTGTATCTCGGAGACGAAGGTCATCCAGAGTCCCTGTTTCCCAGGTGCCCAGCGAGCTGTGTAACGACCTTGAAACTTCTTGCCGTTTTCAATGGCGGTATAGTCCCACTTACCGACTAAATAAGCCATCTCAGCTTGAACCTTGGCTGGCACTTTGACTGACTCTTGTGCAGTCAGCGGACTGCTCGGCAACGATATTGCAAAAAGAGCCGCAACAGTGAGTAGATACTTCATGGGAAATTCTCCAGATCTATTTTAGGAAATACGAATGACGGGGATGGCTGGAAAAATCACGACCACCGTGACGATTTGACAGTGGTCAAAACACAGGTCTGCGATCTGGCGGTAGCGTCCAGGTTGAGTGATATCAAGCCAATTTCTTGTGTTGATTACGAGCATTGAATGCTCAAGACCTTCAAAAGACCGTCCTAGGTGGAAACCTGCGTACCAATCACAACCTTTTCTAAATTGCAGTGCGAAAACTACCGTTGGGCTACCCAGAAATTCGAGCCCCAAATTGTCAATATTTGAGTTGTATTTCGCGGAATCGAACGCGATATCCCAAAGCTTCGTCTTTACAACTCTTGCCCTTGTTGCAATTCGATTGCAGGAGTAATATAAGTGCAAGAGAGGGGCTGGAACGTTTTCGGCCGTCATGAGGCGGGAGTGATTTTGATCGGTGTACATCCCGCAATAGCTTGGACACCAAAATGCGTCCGCCCCGTCATCAACTGAAATTTCCGCATCTCCCGAGTTTACCCATGGATAACAGTGGATTATCGAGCTTTTCCCGTTTACCGGTTACTGTCCTGAGTGGATTCCTTGGTGCGGGGAAAACGACGCTTCTGAATCACATCCTTGCAAACCGTCAGCAAACGCGGGTTGCTGTGATTGTTAACGATATGAGTGAGGTCAACATTGATGCAGCCTTGGTGCGTGATGGCGGCGCGGATCTCTCTCGAACGGAAGAACAGCTGGTTGAGATGACGAACGGTTGCATCTGCTGCACGCTGCGTGAGGACTTGCTTGTCGAGGTCGCTCGCTTGGCTCGTGCCGGGAAGTTCGATTATTTGTTAATTGAATCCACTGGTATCAGTGAACCCTTGCCAGTGGCGGAGACGTTTACGTTCGAGGATGAAGAGGGCAGCAGTCTCTCGCAGGTTGCGGATCTTGACACGATGGTAACCGTCGTGGACGCAGGCAATTTCATGAAAGATTTCGGTTCTTGGGATGATTTAACGGACCGGAAAATTGGCCTCGATCAGCAAGATGATCGTAATATTGTTGACTTGTTGGTTGAGCAGGTTGAGTTTGCCAATGTTGTGATCATCAACAAAACGGATCTTGTGACCGCGTATGAATTGGAGCAGCTTGATCAGGTCATCCGACGCCTGAACCCAAGAGCAGAGATTTTGCATTCCACTGAAAGCCAGGTACCACTTCCAAAGATTCTTGGTACAGGACGATTTCAGCTGTCGGAAGCAGAAACCATGCCTCAGTGGTTGGCAGTGCCACGTGGCGAAGAGGAAACTGAAACGGAGGAGTATGGGATCTCCAATTTTGTTTACCGCCGTGATCGCCCGTTCCATCCAAAGCGTCTAACAGAAGTTTTGGATGATGACATGGACGAGGGTCTCTTTTCCGGAGTGTTGCGCAGCAAGGGTTTGTTGTGGATCGCATCGAGAAACGACTGGGCTTACGATTGGTCGCAAGCTGGCTGCTCGATTCGCATGAATCCCGCAGGTTACTGGTGGGCGGCGGCCCCGATGGAGGAGTGGCCAGAGGATGAAGCGTCGCGTGAGGAGATTCGTAGCAAGTTCATTGGCGAGCACGGTGACCGACACCAGGAACTGGTGTTCATCGGACAAGGATTGGACCAATCCCGGATTGACGCCATTTTAGACCGGTGCTTGTTGACTGAGTTGGAGTACGCACAGGGGCCAGGTGTTTGGGGCCTGTTTGATGATCCGCTGCCAGCGATTGAACTGGAACCTGGCGACGACATGATCGAGGCTGTGCGATGAGCGATAAAGCCAATGAGAATTGTTACGATGTGGTCGTCGTTGGCGCAGGTGCGGCTGGGGTGGGTGTTTCCGTTGCGCTGAAGCATGCTGGAATCGAAAACTTCGTTGTGCTGGAACGTGAGTCGGTGGGTGCTTCCTTTGCTGCGTGGCCTGCAGAAACTCGGTTCATCACGCCGTCTTTTGCCAGTAACTCGATCGGGATGCTGGATTTGAATTCCATCGCTATTGGAGTTTCGCCAGCATTCAGCTTGGAAGTCGAACATCCAACAGGTGAGGAATATGCGTCGCATTTGTGTGGTGTTGCGCAGTTTTTTGAGCTTCCCGTTCGTGAGCAAGTCGATGTTCTGCGGGTCACCAAAGTTGGCGACGATTTTCGAGTCGACACCAGAGATGAGACCCTGCGTGCCAAGCATGTGATCTGGGCGGCGGGGGAGTTCCAATATCCCCGTTTGACAGGATTTTCAGGCAGCGAATTCTGTCGACACACCGCAACGGTCCCGTGCTATGAAGATCTCCAAGGTGAAGAATTCATCATCATCGGGGGCTACGAAAGTGGTATCGATGCTGCCTATCACTTGTCGTATAGCGATAAACGGATTCAGCTATTTGATACGGGGTGTCCGTGGAAAGACGAGAGTTCCGATCCCAGCCTTGCGTTGTCAACTTATTCGCTTGAGCGAATGCGAGAGGAGTGGTTTGAGAAGCAAGTCGAGTTGTTCGCACACACACCGGTTGGATCTGTGTTGCAGGTTGATGGTGGTTACAAAGTCAAGGCGATCGACGGTCGAGTGTTTAACACAGCGAATCCCCCTTTGTTGGCTGGTGGGTTTGACGGCAGTCACAAGCTTGTCGCAGATTTGTTTGAACAACGTGAAGATGGTTTTCCCGTACTTAGCGAACACGATGAATCGACTGTTGCGTCAGGATTGTTTCTCTGTGGGCCTGCCGTTCGGCATGAAAATCATGTCTTCTGCTTTATCTATAAGTACCGGCAACGATTTGCTGTGGTCGCCAAAGCGATTGCGAATTCACTTGGTTTGCCCGCCGAGGAATTAGAAAACTATCGAAAGTGGGGAATGTACCTCGATGACTTGTCCTGCTGTGGAGAGGAGTGTGCCACATGTTGATGGACGACCCCCGAATGTTGAGGAATGACACCCGAGTCGCAAGTGAACCGTGGTTTCGACGCCTCAGTGTCAAGAAAGTGCTGAGTATTGAATGGCTTGGGCAGACTGTTGCGAGTGCCTGCTGGATTTGCAGTGTGCTGGCTTATGGGGTCCAGTCGGCAGGAGACTGGTTGCAGTTGTGTGCAGCTTCAGCTTGGCTGCTGGCAAACATAGCGGCGGTGATGGCGCCCAAGGTGGACTGAGATGCACGTCGTACTTGGGGAACTTGAGGAGCCGGAGATGAAGGGCGAACCGCTTGATCATGCAGTGGGACTGCTTTGTCAACAGGCTTGGTGCTGGGGGCGGGATATCCTACGACCTCAAGGCAATTGGTTGCTCGATATCGGATTCGCGAAGCTGGAGCCGCCTGCTGATCGCGAGGAATGTTCTAGCGTCTATTCATTGGAACTGCCGTGTGGGCGGTGCATCGTGCTGCGCGGATTTGGTGTTTTTTATGGAGATGACCGTCGGGGGGCTATCTTCTTGCCCCGTTACGATTTTCGACCAAGATACACGCAGGAGGCGAAACTCAGGTGTCCACCCTGGTCGACGGAAGATTTGCCGTGTTTGAGTCTGCCAAACAAATATCAGCGAAACGCATGTGTTTCGTTGACTTTGGACTTAGTTGATTGGATTCGTAGTTACGAAGTCAACATCGTCGAGTGTTTGGGAATCGAGTACCGGCGTCGAACGCTGGTCAAGTGGGACAATGGTGAGCGCCCTTTCACGCCGGCCGAAAAATTTGCGTCAGCATGGCGTGAATTGTCATTCCAGATTGCTGCCAACTTTGACGCGTTTTCGCAGGAGGATGCGGCGTGAAACATGCTTCTATTCCAGCTTCGTATGAGCAATGGCGATACTGCATTGAAGTTCGTTGTCGGATCAAACTGACACGAAACTACATCACCAAGCGGCTATCGGAACTGCAAAATGACAGGCATGCCCAGGCGAGAGAGTTTGTAAAGTTTTACGGGCCCGATCAGCATCAGCGAATCATTACCTGGTTTCGTCGGGCGTTGGATGAGTCTTAACAGAAACCTGGGGGACTCGGTAACGCCTCGGACTGGTTCATTACAGCATAGATAAAAAAGTAACGATGAAAAAACTTCCCGTGACCGTTCTATCTGGGTTTCTTGGATCTGGTAAGACCACGCTACTCAATCATATCTTGACGAATCGTGAGGGGTTGCGTGTTGCTGTGATCGTCAACGATATGAGCGAGGTGAACGTCGATGCACAATTGGTCGCCAGAGGTGATGCTGCTCTGAGTCGCACCGATGAGAAGCTGATCGAGATGACCAACGGCTGCATCTGCTGCACGCTCCGTGAGGACTTGCTATTGGAAATCGCAAGCCTGGCTAAGGAGGGTCGTTTTGACTATCTGTTGATCGAATCGACGGGCATTTCGGAACCTGCCCCTGTCGCAGATACATTTACGTTTGCAATTGGTGATGGCGTTGCGCTTTCCGAAATAGCAGAGCTGGATACGATGGTGACCGTCGTTGATGCTGCCAACTTCATCGAGGATCTGCGGCTCGGTAAAGACTTGCAAAGTGTCGGGCAAGCAGCTGGTGAAGATGACCCGCGAACGGTTGCCGATTTGTTGACGGAGCAGGTGGAGTTTGCAAATGTGATCATCCTCAACAAGTCTGATCTTGTTGATGATGAGGCGTTGAGTGCAATTGAAGCGTTCGTTGAGCAACTCAACCCGCACGCGTTGATAATTCGTTCCTCTTTTGGAAGAGTTGAGTCATCACAAATCATGGGCACGGGGCGATTTGATTTTGAGATCGCCAAACGGAGCAAAGGTTGGCAACTAACGCTCCGCGGTGATGGTGCAAGTGAAGTCGAAGAGTATGGTGTCAACAGCTTTGTTTATAGGTCACGGCGGCCGTTTCACCCCAGACGGTTTTTTGATCGACTTAGTCAGGATTGGAGGGGTGTGCTGCGCAGTAAAGGTTTCTTTTGGTTGGCCAGTCGGTTGGACAAAATTGGCATTTGGTCACAGGCAGGCCGGGTAGCTCGGCTCGACTTTGGAGGTTTCTGGTGGGCCGCTGTGCCCAAGTCGCACTGGCCGGAGGTCGAATCGATTCGAGCTGAGATAGAAAACCGCTGGAACGAAGAAGTGGGAGATTGTCGCCAAGAATTGGTCTTCATTGGAATTGGTATGGATGAGATTGAGCTTTACGAATCACTTCAAGAGTGCTTACTCACAGACGAGGAAATGTCACTGGGAATCGAAGCTTGGCTGGAGTTTGATGATCCATTTCCAGAGTGGAATGTACAATTGGAAAATGCGCTCGCAGCCATGGCTTCTAGCTAACACTGGCATTGGATGGCCCGTCGGTGGGATGGGTCGTGTATTTGCGGTCGCCTCATATTGAAGGTTCACTCAATGATAACTCAAGCAAGATCTCAGCATTCGTCCGCGCAACATCATTGCGCGTCATTTCTGGTGTGTATTGCAGTCGCGGTTCTTGGTTGCGGGACGAAAAACGGAGAATCAGCAAGCTTGAATACAGGAGTGAATGGACTTCCGGTAATCAGCGGAAGCCAACTCACTGAATACCTGACCGAAAACAGCTTGCCTGTACTTGTTGAGTTCGGTGTCGATTTTAATTGCTCGAGATGCGCGCAAACCAAAAATGATGTACTTCGTCTGCGTGAGTCCCTGCGGGGTGATGTTGATGTGGTTCGTGTTGACTTTAATTCCAACGCCCAGACCGTCGCAGAATTAGGTGGAACGATCTGTCCAACGTATGTGCTGTTCGACAGTGGCAAGCCCGTGTTCACACGTAGTTTTCCTGTTGCAATCGGTCTGCTTGAAGGAGAAATTCTTCGCCAGATAGGTGAGTAGCCAGTTGACGCGATTCGAAGAGTGACGGCGGTGAGGGTTTCTCGAGTTGACCAGCCGACGATCTGATAATTGATGTCGAGCTTGGATCGAGAGAGACTTGGCGGTGCTATTCAATCCGATTGATGCGACACTTGACTGGTCCGGCCTGCAGCAGTCAGGTCTCGACAAATGTTCGTGATCAATGATGGGGTATGATGCGACTTTGAAGCCTAACTCTGATTGAAATCGTTTTGCCAATGAATTGCGTTTCGGTTGATGACGCAATTTCGAGCTTTTCAGTCATGCAGCGTATTTCAGGATTTAGATGCCACTGCGTAACATGTGCAAACAGGGATGTTGCCGGTGAGTCAAACAACGAGGTGAAATTGCGTCCGGATGCGGGGCAAAGGGTGTTCTATTCGAGAAATGGACCCAAGTATCTCAGAACTGGCTGCGAAGAAGGAAACGGTACAGAACTAACGTACTGTCATTGGCAAGGTGACCAGCAAGAATGATCAGATCGGTTTCACCATCGGTTCTTGAGGCACAACTCGATGTAGCATTTTTATGGATTACATTCACCCGAAGGAGGGTTGGGTTATGCCGCGAACGCTATTCTGATTTTTCCTGAAATTTTCAAAAATCCGACAAAGATATGCTTGGCTCAAGCATTGAAATCGATGCATCCAGACTACCGTGGGGGGCGCTGCTAGTTCGATAGGTCAAGCCACCTCGATTTTTTTTGCAAATTCAAAAGCCGAATTTACCTTTCTATGCAAGGATTTATATGAACCGCCTGATCATTCTTTTGGCTCTATTTGCTGTGCTGCCAGTCGCGACTGTTCATGCAAAACGTCGTGCTCCAGCCAAGGTTGTACCTGTTACAGTTGGAAAAATTGAGTATCGAGCACCGACCAGCCAGATGGGATGTGTTGAAGCGTGGGATACAGAAAACAAAAAAATGATCTGGCGGCGCCAAATCTATGTTGTGAAATATCAGGTGGAACTTGAGCGGGATGTGCAAGATGTCTTCATCACGATACTTGGGCTCAAGGACAAAAATCTGGTTGTGAACAATGAACGAAAATCGAAATACGAACTGGATTTGGATACCCTGCAAGTCAAGGTCTTGAAGGGGGCATTGATAGAGGAAGAGTAATTTGTTGCTGATGCGGGATGCGTGATGGACTCGAAAGTGAAGTTCGGAAACGGCATCTTCCCGTCGAAACCAGCCGATTCATCGACGGGGTGGGTTTCGCAGAAACTTGCTTGGAAAAACGCGGATCACTGTTTGGAGAATTCCGGAGCTAGCCATCAACCCGCTGAGGGCGACTCATCAACTTGACGAAGCAGAGGAACTACGCCGAGAGTTGTCGTGGTTCCAACTGGTGGCGTTATGAGTGACTCTCGTTCGTCTTGATTGTCTGCTAATTATTCATCACGCTGAGGACTGCTTCGCCGAACGCTCGTCCCTTGAGGTAGTACGTTTTGCCTGATCCTAGGTAGTGATAAGGACGATCGTTACCAACCGCCTGCCACTGAGCTTTCTGTTCATCCGTGCCTTTCCAAAAACCCTTCAGGTACAATTCGTGTGCTTCCTTGTCGTAGTACTCAGCGGTTGGGATAAACACAACGCGGTCTTTGAATTCTGGCAACGTGGCGGTGTTTGCCTGCGCGGTTTGGAAATCACCACGACTTGAAATGCCACCCGTGCTGAGTTCTCCAATGATGAACGGCATATGGGGCGCATTGAGATCTTTTCGCACGTCACGGATGAACTGGGCTAGCCATTTGGTGTAATCAGCGTACTTTGTGTCACGGTATTCGGCACGAATCTTGTCGTTAAACCCCTGATGCCAGATAAAACCTGCGATCTCAGGTTGGTAACCTTTTAACGCTGGGAACTTCTCTTCAAAGGTTGCTAGTTCTTCTTTTGTGTGGGCGACCAACTTTCGATAGCTCTCGCCAAACTGAATTTTTAGTTGATCAAACGTTGGCGCTGGTTTGGGTTTTCTTGCTTTTTTGCCCGCCTTCTTTTTTTCCTCGTAGTTCTTCATTTGCGTTTCGAACTTGAGCTTCGCATCAGTCACCATCTGTTTGAGTTCTTTCTCGGTGGGCAGGGCGCCGGGTGGGCGAAATGGCTTGTGGATACTTTTGCCACCCCATGCGACCTTGATCACTAAAACCGGTTCGTCGATCGCATCTCCGACAACGTGACCAAAGCCGAACTCGGGCCCGATCGAATCTTCACCTTTTGTCCCGTAACCAACCGTGAGCGGCCCGTGCATGGCACCGCTGCTTTTTGACGGGTACGTGATCCACACATCGTCCCGTTGCGTCCAACTGTCGCCGTCCTTAAGCGCCGCGTAGGACGGTTTAATCAGCGGATCATTCTTGTAGGTGTCCAGGTGTATGGGGTTGCCCTTGCCTTCCATGTTCGATTGACCGGAAAGGATGAACACCTTGACTGTCTTGGCTTCTGCCACAGCAGGGCAAGTGATCAGCAGTGAGAGTATGAATAAGTGGATCATACGGTTAGTCATTGAAGTTCCTTTGCTACTCAAGTCGATTCAAACAGTGTTCGAGGTGTCCTTCGTCCCACTGACGATCCCAGAGACCGTTGAGGATATCCTGCTCCATCTGGGGTTTACGAGAGTCGTCATCGCGTCTCAGTCGTTACTCATGTCGATGAGCGCCGTGCTCTCTATATACTAGAATGAATCCGGCATCTGGTTGGGGGATGTCTGAGATGGACAGGTGATGGGGAATCCAAGACAGTGTACAGGCGTTGTTGTTATCAACCGGCGAGGTAAACATTAGCTTTGCCGACACAGTTGTTCGAGTACGCGAATCGCTTCGATTTCATCACCCGGCGGTGTTTTGCTTGACCGGTTTAACGTTGTTTCAGTCTCTTGTCAAAGCAACGACTGGGACCAATGGATTTGACAATCCATCCGACCGGTACAATGAGATAGACTGGATCTTCGACTTTCATATCAGCCAACCGCACATTGCTTCGTTCAATCGAAGTGGAACTGGTTTGATAAAAAACACCCTCTTAACTATCTCGTCAACGATAACTTCTTATGTTGCGTATGCTTGCCTGTTTGTTGATGTCTTTTTGTTGTGTCGTCGGGTCAAGTTTGACGCACGCTGACAGCCCGCCGAACATCGTGGTCATTTTGGCTGATGATTTGGGCTGCTGCGATATGACCCTGTACAACGGTTGGGTGAAGACACCGCGAATTGAACAGATGGCTGAACAGGGAATGATATTCACTGATTTTCACACGAATTCCTCGGTCTGCAGTCCGACTCGCGCGGCGTTCCTTACCGGCCGGTATCAGCAGCGTGTCGGTATCGTTGATGTGATCGTTGGTAGTCGGGAACCTCAGAGCGGCATATCTCCCTCGGTCCCTACTCTCCCGCGGGTCTTCAAGGACCATGGTTACGCGACTGCTCTTTTCGGCAAGTGGCACTGTGGATATCAAGACCAGTACAACCCAGTCCACCATGGGTTCGACGAATTCGTCGGCTTCCTCAACGGCGCGACGGATTATTACAAGCATGGGGCGTGGCGAGTCGGCCTTGAAAAGAAGGACGCGCCAGGTTACTCGACGCATATCATTACTGATCGTAGCGTCGACTTCATCAAACGCAACAAAGACAGTCCTTTTTTTCTATACGTCTCGCACGCTGCGGTGCACAACCCTTACCAGACCGTGGAGGACACACCGGACAATCGACTCAAGGGCGAGAATCCCAATCAGATTAACGACAAGAATCGCGACAAGTACAGGTGGATGTTGCAAGACCTCGATGAAGGTGTTGGGCAGATCCTTGACACACTTCATGATCTCGATTTGGTAGAGAACACTCTTGTTATGTTCCTGTCGGACAACGGAGCTGTGGGAATGAGCCCAAAAGAGTTCCGTAAGTTCCGCGGCGGCAAGTTCAGCCACTATGAGGGTGGGCACCGCGTGCCAGCGGTTGCGTGGTGGCCCGGCAAGATCAAGGCGGGGGTCCAATCCGATAAGTTAATCGTCGGCTTCGATCTGTTCCCAACGCTCACCGAGGTTGCCGGCATCTCTAAAAGCAATCCAGAGAATCTGGACGGGACCAGTTTCAAGACACACCTGCTTGAGCAAAAAGATTTCCCAAACAGAGATATCTTCTTCGGATACGAACCCAAGTTAGGGACGGCCATGCGGCGCGGCGATTGGAAAATGATTGTCAAAGAAGAAGATGTTCAGCTTTTTAATCTTGAACGCGATCCTCGAGAACTCACCAATGTGGCCGACCAGCATCCTGAAGTTACCCGGGCGATGAAGCAGGCGATTGAGCGGTTCAAGACGAACGTTACGGTAGGCTCGTAGTGAGGCGTATTGTTGCCGTGTTACCGGTGGTGTCGCTCGTCCAGGCAATTCGAAGACGGGGTGAGGGGAGGAGGACTTTCCATGACTCGCGGAGTCGGATCGCGACTTACGAGACAGCAGGTGTATCAACCGAACGGAGTGTTGTCGGGTTTGCAGGTCGCTTCGGTCTTTTTACAGACGCAGCATTGGGTAAATGAGCAGATTTGCTACTAAAGTCATGGTCACGAAAAGCGTATCATGTTTGCTTCCTGAATGAGACAGCTCTAATCTTACACAGCCCACCCAAAACGGCGCTCACCAGAGAAGGTAAACTGGACATTCATTCGTCAAAGTGTTCGTTTCCGCTTTTTTGACCCCACGGCACTTTCATGCACCGAGTCAAGCTTTATTACGCTGTCACGCTATTGGGGCTTTGGCCGTTGGCCCGACCCGCTGCCGGTGAGGATTGGCCCACTTGGCGACATGACGTCGGCCGTACGAATATCTCAGTCGAGCAGATTCCTGAGCCTCTGTGCCTGCAATGGAAGCGGCAACTTCCTCTGGTAACACCGACGTTCCGCAAGTCACGGCTTCAGTTTGATCAGGGTTACGAGCCGATTGTTCTGGGTGACACCATGTATGTGGCGCTGCCGCATATTGATGCCGTTGTCGCCTATGAAGTCGAGACGGGGAACGAGAAGTGGCGATTCTACACCGCCGGTCCCGTGCGTTTGGCACCGGTTGCTTATTGCGACAAGCTCTACTTCGGGTCGGATGACGGGCATCTGTACTGTTTGCGCGCGTCCGATGGCGACTTGCAGTGGAAGTTTCGAGTCGTTCCTTCCAACCGAAAAATCCTGGGCAATGGTCGATTGATTTCGGTTTGGCCGGTCCGCGGGGGACCGGTGCTGGCCGACGACACCGTCTATTTCGCAGCTGGAGTCTGGCCATTGGAAGGCGTCTTTGTTTACGCTCTCGACGCTCAGTCTGGCGCGGTCAAATGGGTCAACGATCGTTGTGGAGCGTTGTATGGTAAGCAACCGCATGCGGGGGCCGAAGCTTTAGGAGGGCTCTCACCGCAAGGATACTTGTTGGTTCATGGAGATAAACTGCTCGTCCCCTGCGGTGCAGCGCGACCGGCCACTTTCGATCGCCACAGCGGTGAATTAATCGATTTCACTCTGCCGTCCGAAGGAAGCTTTCCCGGCGGCTGGTTTATGCAACTCGCCCCGGAAGTCGCACGCGATATTCGACGCGGCAAGATTGAGTTTGACAGTGTTGTCAATCGCGATTTGCATGAAGGTGGCTCGCGCACGGGCGAAGGAGTCGCCGGATCGAGGACTCAGGTTAGGCTGGGCGGAACACTGCTGAAGTATGCTGACGGAGTGCAGGGAGTTGATGGTGACATTCACAGCGTCGTTGCTGCCAATGGCCGACTGTTCGTTACCACTCGCGACGGTGCGATTTATTGTTTTGGCGATAGCGAAGTTTCACCGATCGTTCACACGGCCCAAGCTGTCCGCAAGCCGAATCTCGATAAGAAACTGGCGTCAACCATTGCCCGCTTACGCACGCTAACCGGCGTTCGTGACGGTTACGCGCTCGTGCTCGGCACGCGTGATGGCCGGTTGGCGGAACAATTGGCTGCTGACACAAATCTCAATGTCATCGCATTAGCCCCCGATGAATCGGATGCCGAGACGATACGACGACGAATCCTTGAACCTTCCCTGCCGGCAGGCCGGGTGTCGATCGTGGCGGGCAGGCTCGAAGATGTCGCGTTTCCGCCGTACCTCGCCGATCTGATTTTGATCGAGGACAAGGATGCGACAGGGCTCAACACGAGCGCTGAATCTTTGCTGACGTTATATGATCGACTCAAGCCGTACGGGGGTGTTGCTTGCCTTGCCGTAGAACCAACGCGAGACAAGGAAATTCAGGCGTGGCTCCGTGAGGCTGGGCATAGCGAAGCCCGGGTTGAACGAAACGGCGACTTGCTGCTCGTCCGCCGATCGGGCGCGTTACCCGGCGCTGTCGATTACACAAATGACTGGAAAGCGCCCGACGCCCGTGTGCGTGCGCCTTTGGGAATTTTATGGTTCGACGATTCTCTGGCACGCTTCAAACGGGCCCCGCAACCAATGATCGTAGGCGGCGTCATGATTTCGCAGGACAAGGATTGGCAAGGCAAAGTCGATAAGATGGGGCCCGTCAACCATTTCCATCGAGACGGAACCGGGCGGTTCCGCTTGCTCAAGGAAACCTTCATGGACGTCTATACCGGCCGCGTCATGTCTCACGACGAGGCTGAATCACGGTTAGCGCAAATCCCTAAAACATCGCCCGCCGAATTTCGCCCGCCCTATCAATTTCGTCCGCCGTACGTTGAGGCACATTTGCAGGAACTGGAGTCCCGAGGCGAGAAGCCGAAGTCCTATCCGTTTCAGCGGCAGGCTGATAAGGGTCAAATGACGAGTCCGCTGACCGGGCTCATTGAGCCACGATGCTATGTCAAGAGTTATGGCTGCGACGGCGGCGTGGACTATGGCCACTTGATTACGATGCGTTCGGCGACTCCTGCCTTCTATGACAAACGTATTGAAAGCGGCACCGTTAATATTGCCGGTCCACGCTCTGGTTGTACGAATAGTGTCATTCCGGCTAACGGTGTCTTGAACATGCCGTATTTTTACGAGGGCTGCACTTGTAGTTACCCGCTGCCAACCGGCGCCGCGCTGATTAGTATGCCGCAGACTTTCGAACAATGGACTGCTTGGGGACCGGGCACCGCGAAACCAATTGTGCGCGTCGGCGTCA
>Ga0315321_10000375_pt1 | contig 32327 bp, 26 predicted proteins | sample M180m21515metaG_FD_203464 | JGI IMG/M metagenome (GOLD analysis project Ga0315321, IMG submission 203464) | Ammonia-oxidizing marine archaeal communities from Monterey Bay, California, United States - M1 80m 21515 | ecosystem: Environmental > Aquatic > Marine > Intertidal zone | place: USA... | reverse complement strand
CAGGGTGGGGATACCGGAATAAGAGGACGCTTGCCAAAATGGAAAGCTTTGATGGAAAAGTGACGAGCAGCGAGGAGCGCTACTATGCGAAGCACGGTCGCCTCGTCGTGACCACTCCACCGGAAGGTCGAAGTTTCACCCAACTTTGGACGACCGAGGAGTTCGACACGGATTTCACGCTGAAGCTCGAATTTCGTGCTAATGCAAACGCCGATAGCGGAGTCTTTATTCGTCGCCCCCAGCTTCAGTGTCGTGATTACTTGGTTGCCGGCCCCTACAAAGATCTGAAAAACTACAAGCCGGGTGATTGGAATGAAATTATTGTTGAGGTGAAAGGAAGAACCGCGCGCTGTACCTGCAATGGCGAAGTTCTTGAAGAAGAATTCAAGCTCCCGAAGAGCGGTCCAATCGGATTGGAAGGGGATCGTGGACAAATGGAATATCGTCGCATTCGGCTGAAGCGATAGATTGTTTCATTCCCATAACATTAATGGGGTTCAGGGAGGTATTGAGAGAAAATATTCAAAGATGGTTTGTAAGTTTGGGTATCTTGAATGCTTCAGTCCGTCATTGTTTGAGAACGATTCGTCCAACCAAAAATGTCGGGGAATGCCCCCTTTCTGACGATGGTGTTTTTCACTTTTCCTCTGATCGCTCCTGAGATCACTGCCCTACTTAACGGATCCCGTTATATTCTTCGTTCTTTGCTGGTTGGGTAAGCCAGTAATCGTGAGTATAAAGTTTACGATTGTAGCCCTGCCAGTAGGGATCCTCCTGCCAGTGCGGAGTGTCTTCGAGAGACTCCTGCCACTGATTCAATTTTAGCCAGAGGGCGGTAACTTTTTCGGGCATTTTTCGGTAGAGGTTGTTCTGTTCGGAGATGTCCTCGGCTAGATTGTAAAGGGCTGGCGGAGTATGAACATTGACGAGAAGTTTCCAGTTTCCTTCACGGATCGCAGCGCCTCGCATCGTCATGCGCCAGAAAAGAACTTCGTGGGGAGCTTTGGCGACGTTTCCTCGCAGGAAGGGAAGCAAGTTACGGCCGTCATGATTGACGATCTTTTTGCGACCTTTCTTGGTGATTCGAGGTGGAAGCTGTTTTTCTGCTGCAGCTATAAAAGTGGGGAGAAGATCGAGTGATGTGAAAGGATGGATGAAGATCTTTCCCGAGGGTAGTCCCTTGGGCCAGTGGAAGATGAAAGGGACGCGAATTCCGCCTTCCAGGAACGAGCCCTTCATTCCGTTTAGGGGAGCATTACAAGCGTGTGAGGCGGTGACGCTTCCTCCGTTGTCGGAGTAAAAAACGATGAGAGTGTTCTCGATCTGTTTGGTTTTTTTGAGGTGAGCAAGGATCTTTCCAATATTGAGGTCCATGCACCATTGCATCGCGGCGTAGGTTTGGCGGCGCTTGCCCTTTAAGTGGGAAAATCTGGCTAGGTCTTCCTCCTTGGCTTGCATGGGGGTGTGAGGCGTGTTGAGTGAGAGGAAACAAAAAAAGGGTTTCTCAGCGAGAGTCATTTGGCCGATTGCTTCTTGGGTGAACCAATCGGTCAAGTAGGGGTGATCGATTTTCTCGATCGGGCTTTTATTTCTGAAGAGCTTGTTTTTCTCTGCCTTTGGGAAGTAGTTGTGACTACCAGAGTGCATTCCGAAGAAGTAGTCGAACCCACGAGCGTTTGGTAGCATCCCGGGGACGGAGTCGCCGACGTGCCATTTGCCTATGAGGGAGGTGCGGTAACCGGCTTTCTTGAGATGGTCGGCGATGGTTTTTTGTTCGACTGGAATACCAAGCCGTTCGGGTAGGGTGGGGAAGGATTTGTTCAGGTTGTGCTCAAAACCGAAACGTTGGGGGTGGCGACCGGTAAGGATTCCTGCGCGGGAGGGGGCGCAGACGTTTGCACAAACGTAGCCATCGGTACAGCGGATTCCTGCAGCGGCGAGGCTATCGAGAAATGGCGTTTCGATTTGCAGTGATCCGTAACAACCAAGGTCTCCGTAGCCCATGTCATCTGCTAGGATCATTAGGATGTTGGGTTGGTCGGCTCTTAGAGGGAGGATGCCAAGAAAAAGGAGAAGGAGCAGGCGCATATAAAAAAGTGACGTACCTCGCGGTTGCTTGCAATCCGGCATTGAATTTTCAAAGGGGGCTCTCAAATACCTATGTGAGGGGAAGAAAAGTGAGCCTATTAGCGGGCTTCTAGAACGAGGCGACTTGTGGTATAATTACCGAATTACCCGATCGCGATTGCTGAGATTCACCGGCATGGCCGGGAGACCAGAAGAAAGCCTGAGCCCTCCCCTGAGAAATCTGCCTTGCACCAAATTTCAGCACGAAAAACATGCGGGTATTCCCTCAGCCGCCACTGTTCGAGACCCTTTGCAGAGACTCAGTCCTGCTGATCGGCAGTCTCTTTTATGTCGGTAAGAGCTTCGATGAAGTCCCCGAGAATCTCAGCGGGCACCATAATGGTGTCGCGATTTCCACTCACATCTTCAGTGATTTTGACCACCCGCCCTCGGGCATTTTCCTTAAGGTCTAGAAAGAAGATTTTGCGGTCTGCGAGGATCTTCTCGGTATGGAGCACTTCCTGATTCATGGCCATTGCACGGAGAGATTTCACAGGAGACCGGACAAAGTCAACGTGAAAGTTAATCAGAGGAATTGTGAGAAGCCGCAAAAAAGTCGTGAGTTTTCCGAGGGGAGGTCTGGCGCGAGATCCTCGTGGTCGAGGAAACGAACGCAGGTGTCGAAAAATTCGGTCTTGTTTGTGACTCTTCGGATTTGGTGCTCGAAGTCGGCATGATGCCCCTGGCTGATGTAGACGAGATATTTTTTCATCTTCTGCACATGCCGGTCTTCTATGAATTCGGCTATTTCACTTGCTGTTTCGTCGTAGAGTCTCGTGACGTATTCGAGAATCATCCGCCCGGTGACCTGCGGGATTTCCTGTTTCGATGTCGTGCAACGAATCTGCTCGAAGATCCACGGATTACGAATCGCTCCCCGGCCGATCATGAGTCCGGCGGCTCCGGTTGAGTTGAGATAACTAAGCCCGGTTTGGCAGTTGACGACATTACCGTTGGCGATCACTGGACAGTCGAGGGTTCGAACGGCCTGTGCAACGCGATCATCGTGGACCGGCGTCTGGTAGCGTTCCTTCACAGTTCGTCCATGGATAGTGAGGAGATCAATTTTATGGTTTCTGAAGATTCCAAGAAGTTGATCAAATTCTTCTTCTGATTCAAAACCCACCCGGGTTTTGACGGTAAATGGGGTCTCCCCGCAGGCCTCACGAAGGGGGCCCAAGATTTCATGGATTTGATCTGGGTGGCGTAGCAATCCCCCGCCGGCATTTTTGCGATAAACAACGGGGGCCGGGCAGCCAAGGTTAAGATCTATTCCAGAGATGGGATAATTTTTGAGGTCGGACACAGTGCGGGCCAATTCCGTGGCATCCTGACCGATCAGTTGAGCAATGAGGGGTCTTCCGGTCGGGTTTTCTGTGATCGAGCGTAAGATATATGGGTCAAGTTGTGAGTGAATGTGCACCCGGAAATACTCTGTGACGTAGAGATCGGCCCCGCCGAAGGATGCGATAGTCCTCAGGAATGGGAGATCGGTCACGTCCTGCATGGGCGCGAGAAAGAGAGCAGGGCGGTTGGTGGGGAGCATGATGTGGGAATTCCTAGACGAGAATGGGAACATTGTCCGGTTTGAGGGCGTCGGCAGGCGGGCCTTCAAAGTTATCGAGGATAAACTTATTCCATTGGTCGCGGGTTGCCTTAGAGAGCAGTTTTTGATTCTCCTCGATGCATGAGTCGCAGATTAAAACAGGATAGGGATCGTAGACCATGTAGCCCCCGAAGCTGAGGCATTCGGTGGTGAAGTCTGTGATTTCTGAGGCTGGAGTACCACAGTGGGCGCACTCCGAAGTCCATTCCTCATGATCCTCACTGTCGGTGAAGCGTTCGCTGCGCTTTTGAAGAATGGAATTTTCTTCCGCCATTTTGCGGAGGCGTGTTTTTGATTCCTCTGAGAAAGATTCTATCGTGTCCTCTCGGCAGGTCTGGCAAATGGCGAATTCAAAAACGCATTCGGGACCCTGGAATACCTTGTTGATAATATAGGGTTCATCGAGTTCATCGAACCATCTATCGCAGGTGAGACAGCTCTTAAAAGGGCCATCGTGCTCAAGCGAATGAAAGATTTGGGGGATCTCGCTCATGCCAAAGAATGGCTAGAGGCCGTTACTAAATACAACGTTTTTTGGAACGGATTCTGATGAGCGATTGGGCCTATACTCAGGGCCTTACAGTCGTTCGGAATTAAAATTGATTAAGTTCTCCGAATCGAAAGACTATTTGAACACCAATCGTAGCAAGATTAACTAACATCATGGACAACGAACCCAACTTACCGGAAAAGATTGAAAAGGAAGATGCCGAAGATGGCGGTGCCGTTGGACCGATTTTCCTCACACTCTTCGTGCTCGCTGTCATCGGTGGTCTGATCTACCTACCATTTTACGTGGAGCAAGACCCCATGTTGGAGATCTTGAATTCCGGGCAGTGGTGGATTTCGAATGTTGGTGAATATCATCCGTTGATTCTGCACCTCCCGATTGGGATTGTCATCCTCACTCTGGTGATGGAAGTCTGTAGTTGGTTTTCCTTTGGGAAATACCGTCCGCGGACGGCAGTGGGTCTTTTTTTAGCTTTCATCACTGGCATAATTTCCTGCGTTACTGGTGTTTTTGATCTGAGTGTTGAAGGCTGGAAAGCCGAGGAGTGGGACGACGACATGTTTAAGCACATGTGGGTGGGGATCGGCTTTGTAGGAGTCCTTGGTCTTGCCTTCCTAACCAAACTCTGGGGGAGCCGGAGTGGATCGCGTGGCCCGGTTTACGGAATTCTTCTTCTCGTCGCAGGTGGAGCCATGGGGTATAGCGCTCACTTTGGAGGCTTGGCCACCCACGGATCTGACCCTGTCGAGAATACGTGGAACGGTCTCACCGAAAATTATGAAATCTTTGAGCAATGGGCCGGTAATGATGACGGTAATGGCGAAGAGCCTGCTCCAATTGTCAAAAAGCTGGCAAAGGATCGTCTCGCGTTTGCTGAGGTTGTTCACCTAATCATGGATGACAAGTGCCTCTATTGCCACTCGGAGGAGGCTGGTAAGAGCAAAGGCGGGCTATTGATGGACACCTATGATAATCTTTTGATTGGTGGCGATAGTCTGGATGGTGACGAGTATCGCCCGCTTGTTCCCGGGGATTCTAAGCAAAGCTACATGATCGAAGTCATAGCCCTTCCAAAGGACGATGATATGCATATGCCTCCGCCCAAAAAGAAGCAAATAGAAGAGCATGAGATCAAGCTCCTCACTTGGTGGGTTGACAATATTCCGAACAGCGAAACTTTGGAGGATAAGACCCTCGAGGAAATGGGAGCACCACCTGAGATCATCGAGGCGGCCGAAATGTTGGTGAGTCCCGAGGAGCGCAAGAAAATGGAAGAGGCTGCCCAGGCTGCTAAAGCCAAGGTCGAGGAGGAAAAGGTTGCCAAGCGGGAGGCTCTCCAAAATGCCCTTGATGCTTTGAAGCAGGATCCGGCCTTCAAGACTTCTCTGAACTATACATCTCAGGACTCCAACGATCTTGAATTCACGGCAGTAAGTCTGCGCGGAAAGTTGGACGATACGACCTTTCTTAAATTGGCTTCGGTTTCGACATATCTTACCAGCGTCAAGCTTGGGGCTGCCTCAATTGCGGAAGAGACTATCGCGGCCGAGTTGCCCAAGATGAAAAACCTTAGAAAGCTCGATCTTAGTCAGACCCAGGTTGGCGACGCGGTGCTTGATGCCGTTGCACAGCTGGAAGGTCTCGAGTGGTTGAATCTATACGGGACTCAGGTCACCGATGCTGGATTGATGAAGCTTAAAGGGCTGGGTAATTTACAGAAAATCTATCTTTGGCAATCCAAGGCAACAGCCGAAGGGGCTAAGGCCTTGAATGTCGAGCTTCCCGGTGTGGAGGTCATTTTCGGGGTGAAATAATTTTTCATTCGCCCAAATTTCGCGGGTCGTGTTCCCGATAGATTACGTCCTTTTACTGGCCCTTTAAAAAACGGTTGCGGGATCGACGTTACCTTTGGTCATCTCAAGGGCGTAAAATCGGCTGCCAAATTGCGAGGGATGAATCAGGGTTTGGAACTGACTAATTTCCTGTGGCGAAGGGTCAGAGAGCAGCCATTCTTTGCCGCAGTAGGTTAGGAAGCGGCTTTGGTTCATGGCAGGTTGCATTTGAAACCCCAGTGAGGAGGCGAATTTTGCAACAGCGGTGAAGTTAACGTCTGCAGTGAGATCCTGCTCCCCAGGCCTCTCGAGGGGATGGGCGCAGGTTTTGTGTTTAAAGTAGCAACGAAGAGTGCCGGATGTTCGGGCCGGGTGATAAAGTGTTTCTTCATCGAGACCGTAATCGATCCAAATAAATAAGGCGTTTTTGAACATTCTGGCGAGTGGCGTCATGAATGAAGAGAATTTGGGAGGCCCTTCGGTGACATAGCCTTCCGGTAGGTTTTCGGGGAGATCAGGTTTGGCGGGCCGACTGTCCCAGTCGAGTGAGCCTGCATTGGATGTTACGAGTACTTCGTGCCAATGATTATCTGATTTTAAATAGAGGGGAACAGGGAGGGCATCAAGGATTTCGTTAGCGATCAGGGCCCCGATTTTAGCATGGCATTCGTTTGGCGTAGCGATGACGGAAGCTTTGCCTTTGAGTTTGGTCCGAAGTAATTTGCGTCGGATTGGAAGTGGTTCATGAACAAGGTAGTCGACCGCGCTCCTGAATTCAGGATCGAGGTTGCTTATAGCTTCCAAGATATCAAGGCAGAGGGTGCCATCGTGAGCACCGGGTTCTAGGATCGTGAAGGCTGCGGGTGACCCATTGGCATGCCAGAACTTATAAAGCCGGTGTGCGAGGAGTTTTCCGAAGACCGACCCGACAGAGACGCTAGTAATGAAATCACCCTTTTTTGAGACGGTTGGTCGCCCCGGGCGGGCGTAGTAGCCTAATTCAGGGTGGTAGAGACATTGCGCCATGTAATCGGCAAAGGAAATGGGACCAGATTCCTCGATTCTAGCAAGGATAAGCCGTTCCAAGTCAGTGATTGCCCCCGTGGCGGATCGGGGGTAAGGAAATGCATGTTGGAGGCCAGTTAAATCGACGGTTTCGCGAGACATCATGTATGGGACAAGGAACAAGAGGGCAAGGCGCGGGTTTTTCAAGCGAAAGGGTTTTTGGCTCTTTTGCCTGTTGTGCTTGATCGCAGTTGGTTTTGCGGCCCGCTTTGGGGATAGGAAACTGAATCCTTATCGTGAGATTGCAATGGAGTATAACCTGGAGCGGGTTGGAGAGAAGGAGGAGATGAGCTTTATCCATGACCGTGGGGGCGTTGAGATTGGCACGATGTTTGTAGAGAATCGTTTTTCTCTTCCGCTGGAGGAAATCCCTCCGGTCTTTGTAGACGCGGTTCTGGCGCAGGAGGATCAGCGGTTTTATGCTCATGATGGGGTTGATTGGGTTGGCGTGGCACGTGCGGCTTGGCTAAATTTCCAGAGCGGTTCAATCACGCAGGGAGCTGGTACAATTACGATGCAGCTGGCGCGGAAATCCTTCGATCTGCTGGGTGAAAAAAGGCGTCGTGAGTGGACGGGGTATGAGCGAAAGGTGGTGGAGGCATTCGTGGCGCTGAGAATCGAGGAGCATTTCCAGAGGAAATTGGAGTCCGAGTATCCCAACGATCAAGAGGCCCGCAAGAAGGCGGCGAAGGAAGACATTCTCGAGATGTATTTAAATCTCGTGCCATTTGGTTCGGGATTCTACGGAGTGCGGTCCGCTTCGCTTGGATACTTTGGCAAGGAACCCGAGGATCTCACGATTTCAGAATCGGCTTCTATCGTCGCCTGTCTGAAGAATCCGCAGCGGATTTCGCCACTCAATAATCTAGATGAGAACAAAAAAAATCGTGACATGGTCATCAATCGGATGGCTTTGGAGGGTATGATTTCCAGATCAGATCGTGACAAAATGATCTCTGATCCAGTGGTATTGAATCCTAATCCGATTCGCCGTGGTAAAACATTCCTTTATGAAATCGTTGCTGAACAAGCTCGGGATTTGGTGGGAGAAGAGGCTCTTTCACGGGGAGGATACACGATTCGAACTACCATTGACGCATCTGTTCAATGGGCCGCCGAACAAAAAATGGCGAGCCAACTTTTACAGGTTGAAAACCAGGAGGGTTACAAGCATCCAAGGTATTCGGAATACAAGAAGTCGAACGGACCGCCGAAATATCTTCAAGGTGCAACATTAATGATGGATCATGAGACTGGTGAAGTGATCGCTCATGTAGGCGGCCGTAACTTTGCTCACTCACAATACGACTTTATTGAGAATGGTAGCCGCCCACTTGGGACGGCTTTTTTCCCTTTCGTTTATGCGACTGGTTTTGAACGAGGGAAACATCCTGCGACCATGTTGACCGATGAGCAGATGGATCTTCGTAAGCTTCAGGTCGGCGGACTGGAAGGAGTCGCTGGTGAGTGGGGAATGGAAGTTGCCAATCCGGGATATGAGGGGAAAATCACCTCGCGACGAGCCCTCGCAATGTCCAAAATTGCAGCAACGGTTGAACTCGGCCAGAAAATTGGGCTTTCAAATGTGCACACGGTTTCAGGAAATTTCGGTTTCAGTCTTCCTTCTGAGAAGCTTTTGAACCGGATGATCGTTGGCTTTGACAACGTGAGCATGCCTGAAGTTGTCTCTGCCTACTCGGCGTTTCCGCGGGGAGGAAGTCGAATCACTTCAAGGCACTATATATTAGAGATTCAGGATATCAATGGCAAGGTCGTCTATCCTCTGGATGGCAATGGCCCGGTGCTGGAGAGCAAGGAGGTTTGTTCTGATGCCATTGCCTTTCAGGTTCATAGCGTTCTTAATGATGTTATGAGAAAAGGTAATCTCGCTGAGTCCTCCGAAGGATTGAAGTCGAGTCTACTACTCGGTGGCGGTAAGACTGGAACTCCTTATGGTCTGACCGATGCGTGGATGGTGGGCTATAATAGTCGGATCACTTGCGCGGTGTGGGTGGGGTTTTATGAAGGAGACCGGCAGGCAATCCACGAGACTGCTTTCGCCAAGAATTTGGCCTATCCGATTTGGGAAGATATGATGAATGCATCTCAACCAGCGTTCGTGGGTCTGGAAATCTTACCCCCAGATTCGGTGGAGAAAGTGTCGATTTGTCGTGTGTCCGGAATGCGTCCGACCCGTTATTGCAACGAGTCTTTTGTTGATCCTGTGACAGGAAAAATCAGCTTTCCCACGACCAGTTACAAGGAGTATCTACAAAAGGGTGAGGAGATGGGGATTTGTGCGATTCACGGTGGCGGTGTCGACATCGAAGCACTTGCGAATCAAGCTCAGGTGCGTGATACAATGAATGCCATTCCCATCAAGGCCAAGGTGCCTCTGTTGCTTGGGTTCGACCCGTATAATAGTGAGACGCCGACTCTGGGAATAAAGGATGATAGTGCTGAGGCTTGGATTTCAGACGACGAGATTCTGATTGTGGAAGATCGCGTGCGGGGAGAACTTGAGGCTGCGTTGAGGTTGCCGAAGCCCCTGCGTTTCGAACTGCCTCCGCCAGGTTTCGAGACTCCGAACAATAATTAATTATAGCAATGAGTGAGACAGCTTCTTCCAATCGATGGATTCCGTTCCAATGCCCTAAGTGTTTCGGTCTTTTTAGGATCAAGAAAAACCAAGTTGGGCAGACCGGGCGTTGTCCGATGTGTAGTGTGGCGGTGCAGTCGAGCGAAGACGAAAATCTGGGATTTTTGAATCAGGGGGCTTCATCGACTACAGAAAATGACAAACTTCTTGCGAAGGTGGCAGTGGCCCAGGAAATGACTTCCGAACAGCTTAGAAAAGTGGAGGCCGGACGAAGAAGCCGTCGACGTCAATATGTGGGAGAGGAGGCGGGAGGAATAGCGTGGGAGAAGGAGGAAGCCTCAAAGGAAGTGTCCTGGAAGGTTGTTGTGAGTATTGTGCTGTCAGCATTCGTCCTTCTGGCCCTGGGTCTTTTTTATTATAAAAATTCGGGACTAAATCCCATGGCTGGTTCCAGTGGGCCGGTCATCGACCGTGAACAAGCTGATTCCTGGCTCGATGATATTGAGAAAGCAGATCGAAATACCAAGCAGATTGAGGATGGTGAGTTGGCCGCCAAGGACGTGGACGATTTTGAGAAATTTGATGAATCTAAGATGGAAGAGGTCGTTAAGAACTTCGTGACGGCCGAATCTCCCGCAGAGTTGAAGAAGTACATTCGAGATTTCGAACGAGTGGGTCCTTTGCTCGATCGTTATTACGAAAAAGTGGATTATGAGACAGTGGGATTCGAATCGTTGGATATGACGCAAATGAAGTATAACGGAGACGTCGTCACCATGTTGGTGCAAAAAGCTGATTTCTTATCCTCACCCATCGCGATTGAAAGAGTCGTAGATGGAGAGAAAACAAGCTATCAGATTGATTGGGAAAGCTGGGTTGGTTATTGCGATTATCCTCCTGAGCAAATGAGGGAGGAAAAGCCGGACAAGCCATTCCTCATGAGGGTTATCGTTCAGCCTGCAAGCTACTATAATTATGATTTTTCTGATGATCGTAAATGGAGATCGTTGGGGCTGGAGTTAAAGGATTCAATTTATTCCTTCCTCGGCTATGTAGAGAGAGACTCAGAGCAGGACAAAAGGTTTCGTGTTATGATGAAGGAGGCGCAAGCGGTTGCTTGTATGGTCAAAGTTGCTTACCCTACCGGATCACGTGCCAAGGATCAGGTTGAGATTCTTGAGATTTTAGAAAATGGCTGGGTGCAAAATCTCAAAAAAGACAAAGAGGATGACTGAATCTTTCAAGACGCCTGAAGACAAGGCGCTGAAGATGAATCTCGACTCTTCGATCTATGGTACTTTTGCTGAGATTGGAGCGGGGCAGGAAGTGGCTAATTGGTTTTTCAGGGCTTCGGCGACTGCCGGCACGGTTGCTAAGTCGATCTCAGCTTATGACATGACGATCAGCGATGCACTGTATGGAAAGAGCAAACGCTATGTCTCCCAGGAGCGGGTGGTGGATATGGTTAATTATGAGTATGAGTTGCTTGAAAAGCGTCTCAGTGAAACGAGGGGGAAGGAGTCTCGTTTTTTTGCTTTTGCAAATACGGTCAGAGCCAGGGGGTATAAGGACACCGCCGAGTGTCATGGATGGTTAGCGATTCGTTTTCAGGGTCAACCGGGTAGACCATCCGGAACGATTGTTCTTCATGTCAATCTTCTCGATGATGAGAATGTTGATCAAATGGAGGCTCTTGGGATTTTGGGAGTCAATTTCATCGATGCGGCCTATCATCAGGGTGGGAATCTAAGAGAATTCGTTAGTTCACTAACAGAATTCATCGCGCCGGGTCGGATTGAAATCGACATGCTTAGATTTAAAGGGGAGCCCTTCAAGATGGTCGATAATCGTATCTGCGCGCTCGAGTTGGTGCGCCAGGGGATGTCTCCGGCTACTGTGTTTCTTCCGGATGGGGAAGTCGTTCAAGCTGCTGAAGCATTTCACAAAACTCCTCTTTTGATTCTGCGAGGGAGCTTTCTACCGGTTACAAATCTGCATCTGGATATGTTGAACCAAGCTGGTAAAATTTTCCCTCCGGCCGGGGTCTCTAAGGAAGCCCGACCGTGTCAGGAAGTTTGTGAGGTTTCACTTAGTAATCTCCTGCGTAATGGGGAAGTCGATCTGTTGTCATTTCTGGATCGTGCTGACGCCCTGCAAGCAATGGGCAAAGTTGTCATGGTTTCCAATTGTCCGGAATTTCATCGTGTGGCCGCATTACTGAGGAGGTTTACGAGAGAGCCCATTGGAATGATTTTGTCGATTGGACTTTTGAACGAGTTGTTCAAAGAGAAATGGTCGGATTCGTTGGAGGGAGGAATCTTGGAGTCGTTCGGGCGCTTGTTTAAGAGCAAGCTTTCCCTGCTGGTTTATCCATGGCGGAATGGTGAAGGTGGCGAGTATGTGACCGCAGATAATTTTCGTGCGCCCGAGGGGTGGAAAAAGCTCTACGAGCACTTTCTTGAAAATGGCATGATTTCGGACGTCGGGTGTGGTGATGAAAAGCTTCTTGAAAGGACCGGGCGCAGTCTCCTGAAAGCGGCTGCCAACGGCGAAGATTGGGAGGAATGGGTCCCCGAAGAGGCTCGTGCTTTGGTGAAATGTCATCTCAGACATCTATAATGATTCGGCTCGATTTCATCGTTCTTTTACTGGTTCCTGTGATATTGAGTTCGTGCTCCACTCCAACGGGCCAGCCGTATCCATTAGCAGTCCGCGAAACCACTTGTTTCCTAGAGTCAAAGTCGCCGCACCAGTTGTTTGGCTTGAAGAAGCGGGAAAAAGAGAATGGAATTGAGTTTTACTTCTGTGAGGGCTCAAAGTGGGATAAGGCTGCGGTCGTTTTCCCTCTGCGGGTGACGGTAGACCTATTGTCTAATAAGCAGGGAGAGCGTTCGAATTTAAAATTAAGGGCTTATCGACAAGGTTTGTTTTTGAGCCGGAGGAAGCGCGATTTCGAAGATAAATGGAGGAGCGCTATTTTGTTTCATCTTCATTCTATTCAACCAAATTCCTGATATGAATATTTTAGATACAGCAGCTATCTTGCTGACCCTTACCGCTGTTTTTGGCTATATCAATCATCGCTTTTTCAAGTTGCCGACAAGTATTGGAATTCTCTTGATTGGCCTAGTTCTTAGTATGCTCCTTTTACTCTTCGGTGGGGATGCAATGAAAGAAAGTGCGGATGAATTTGTGACACGAATCGACTTCAATGAAACGGTCATGAATGTTATGCTAAGTTTCCTCCTTTTTGCAGGAGCTTTGCACGTCAATCTTGGAGATCTCCGTGATCAAAAATGGGTGGTTGCAATTCTTGCAAGTGCGGGATTGTTAATTTCCACCTTTCTAGTTGGGGTGTTGTCCTATTTTGTTTTTTCGTGGGTCGGTCTTGAAGTTCCTTTGCTCTGGTGTTTGGTTTTTGGAGCATTAATTTCGCCGACTGACCCGGTTGCGGTTCTTGGTATTCTAAAGAAGGTTGGAGCACCCAAATCACTCGAGACCAAAATTACCGGCGAATCTCTTTTTAACGATGGTGTCGGGGTTGTTGTCTATTTGGTTTTAGTCGGCCTAGCTGCCGGTCAGGCTGAGGCCTCGGTAATATCGGTAGGCAAATTGTTCCTCGTCGAGGTGGGGGGCGGAATTTTTCTAGGGGTAGTCATCGGGTATGTTTCCTACTGGATGCTAAAGACGATTGATAATTATCAGGTTGAAATCCTGATCACCTTGGCCCTTGTGACTGGAGGCTATCAGTTAGCAACAAGCTGGCATTTGAGTGGGCCGTTGGCGATGGTGGTCGCAGGTCTCATGATTGGCAATCATGGTCGCTTGATGGCAATGAGTGACACGACCCGCGATCATCTGGATCTTTTTTGGGAGTTGGTCGACGAGATTTTAAATGCGCTCCTGTTTCTTCTCATTGGACTTGAAATCTTTGTGCTAACTTGGAGTGGTCAGGCTTTTGGTGCTGGCTTGATTCTGATCGTTGTGGTGTTGGCTTCACGGATAATCGCGGTCTCTCTGCCAGTTTTGGTGCTTAAGAAGACCCGCGCCTTTTCACCGGGAATCATCCGAATATTGACATGGGGCGGTTTACGAGGCGGAATTTCTGTGGCTTTGGCGCTAGCCTTACCGAAAGACGGGAGTCTTGACGTGGAATCTAGACAGGCAATCTTGATGGCAACTTACCTTGTGGTGATCTTCTCGATTGCGGTGCAGGGATTGACGCTAAAGCCGCTTATTTCACGGCTGCTTACGCAGGGGGATGTCGACCTGAAGGAAGAATAAACGGTCCTCTTACTCGGAGTCGATTTTTAGGGCGGGCTGCCAGTTCGGGAAGCTTGATGCAAGCTTAGCTTGATACTTAGTAGCGAGGGTTTTGTTGCCATAGTTTTTGGCGGCTAGGTAGACTCCATGAAGCGCCCGGGGTTGTAAAAGAGGATCGTCTGGAACCGTGGGGATGGCGACGCGAAATTCCTCAAGAGCTCCTAGCCAGCGACCTTGCAGGAGGGCAACTTCACCGCTTACGATATGAAGCCCGGCGACATGCGAACCGGGAGCATTGATAGCAAGGCCTTTGGCCACTGCTTCAAGGGTCTCAGGGTAGAGCTTGAGTCCGAGGCGGGATTCGGCAAGATCAAGGTAAGCATCTGCCTGCCAACGGGAGTCTTGTTTTTGCTCAAGTAAAAGAAGGCTTGTTTTCTGGGCGGCGGAAAAGCGGCCTGAACGGTTTTGTGCCTTGGACAAAATTCTCCAAACTCCGATTTCCGTTCTCTTTGGGTTTTCCAGATTAGTGGCTCTTTCGAGGTAGTCGGCAGATTCTTCGATCTGGCCATCGTGAAACATCTGAACGCCGAGCCATGAGAGCATGTTTTGAGGGACTTTCTTAGCTGGGGCCTGAGCGTAGACTTCTTGAAGTGCTGCGTGCAGCGCCATTTTATTACGGGAGTTAAAGGAGCTCAAAATGAGAAGGTCACCTACGGGTTGATTGTAAAATTCAGGAACTAGTTCCCTCGCTTTACGAAGGTAGGGGGGGGCTTCGCTATATTTTCCGAGTTTGTAATATCCCCACCCAACCCAGTAGTTGGAGTTGGCAATGGTGTCGACGGGTAGATCTTGAAACTCGCTCAAGGTCCGGCGATACCGGGCGATCATACTCTCGTATTTTTTCTCTTGGCGAAGCACGCGAGCGCTGCCTTGAAGGGCGAAAGCGGCATGGGTTGGTGCGGGATTGAGAGTAAGGGCTTTTTCAAAATCCTTTAAAGCCGATGTGTAATCGCCGAGCGAGAGGTGAGCCTCAGCCCGTTTGTTGTGGACCTCTGCGGCGCGAGGATCATCAGGGAACTCGGCAAGAAAGCGCGAAAAACTCCTGCTGGCTCCATCGAACTGGCCGGATTCGCTCAGGCACCATCCATGTTTGAAGAAAAGCTCGCGTTGCATTTTAGCATCAAGGGAGCTCCGGTCGATATTGGAAAAAATTAGAGCTGCGTCTTCCAGTTCCTTGCGATTATAGAGCGTTTCTGCTTGCAGAAAGCGGGCGGAATGAAGGTATTTGTGGTCCGGATATTTTTGGGCGTAGAGTTCAAAAAAGATGTCGACCCGCTCGGCGAAATCTGGATTTTTGAGGCAGTAATCACATTCGAGGCACTTGAAGGAGGCCTCGAAAGCCTTGTGGCTTTTTGGAAGTGCTCGATCAACCCTACGGTAGCAGGCCCGTGCATTTCGGTAATTCTGCTTGATGAGATAGGCTAGGCCGGCTCGCTCGCAACGGCGGGCTTCAAGCTTTCCGGTAGCTCCAAAGTCACCTTTTTCATAAAGAATGATGACAGTGTCCCAATCTTTTTTCTTTGAGTAGAGTCCCATAAGTGAGGTTTGAGCGCGGGCCTTATTGGTGGCGAGGTTTCGTCGTTGATCGGGCGTGAGCGATGGGGTATTACTCGACATCGTTAAGATCATTTTTAGGTGGGAGTCCTGGGCGTTTTCTAGCCCGAGTTCGGCCGAGGCCAAGCTGGTGTAGAAAACAGCTTGGGAGTGGTATTGGCTGCGTTGTTCTGATGTGACGAGTGTTTTCAGCAGTCGAATAGTGGTTTCAAAATCGTCTTTTTCGAAATATTGGAAGGCGAGCATGAAGCTGGCCCAGTCCTTATGAGGATGTTTTTCGGTGTCGATGATACGGCGAAGAGCGACGGTGGCTTCGGCTTGACGATTCAGCTTGAAGAGACATTCCGCCTGCTTGGTCATCGCGCTATAGCGTAGATTTTTCTCGGAGAGATTCTGTGAGGCGAGTTGGAAGTATTTTGCAGCCTCTTCCCAATTTTCCTCACCAATGGCGAGATAGGCCGTTTGCCGGGAGGCTTGCCCTACATAAGGCCCCCTGCGATGGCGTTCGACTAGAAAACGGTAAGTGTTTTTGGCTTCTTCGATTTGCCCCAAGGTTTGGCGTGCATAACCGAGGTGGAATCGGGCTGCTGATTCGTTTTTGGATCCAGAATGAGCTCGAAGATACTTGGTATAGAGCCCAATCGCGTAGGTGATATAGCGTTGTTTTTGAAGATTGTCTGACTGCCTTATTCCAGCTTCGTAGTATTGCTCAGCCTCCTGAAAAGCACGTTCTTCTTTCCTGCTTTGCGCTATCGCTGGGGAGAGAACGAGATAGCTGAAGATTAGGGTGACAAACGTGTGCCGTATCGAGTGGGAGATTACCATGGCGCGATGTTGTGGTTGCGAGATGGTGCCCTCGCACGACGAGGTTCTCACGATTTTACGGAAAAATCAACCTCAGGCAGGTTGGGAGTTGGCTTGTCCACGGTGCTCTGTCTCGCTATCAATCTCGGTATGGAACACCATGTTTATTTCTGGCTGAACGAAGATCGGCAAAACGATAACGACCGCGTTTTTTTTGAAAAGGGGATTGAAGCCCTTTTACTGTCCCCGAACGTCACTTCGTCCCACTGGGGAAAACCCGCTGCAACTGCAGAACGGCCGGTAACCGATCATTCGTTTGATTATGCGATTTCGGTGAAGTTTGACTCGATCGAGGGCCATAATTCCTACCAAGAGGGGGATCCAATCCACGATGAATTCATCTCTGGATTCAAGGAGTGGTGGGCCAAGGTCCTCGTTATGGATCTTGCTTAGGAAAGCAATTAAAGTAAATGAGGGCAAAGGATTTGGACCTTTACCCTCACTTGGATTTACTGCGTGATCGTAACGCTTAACGCATCACGATCTTTGGGAAAATATAAGATATGCGGGTTGAGGCAAGTTGAAAGTTACCTTCCCTTTGAATATTTTTGTTGGTTTTTTTGTATTACGGTTAATGTCAACCAACCAGATCGGCTTTTCTACAGCAGAGTTCTCTGATCGTTTTAGCACCTCTCGGTATTCTTTAGGCCCGACCATCTCATAGCTTTACCAGAAAGGAAAAAGCGGTGAGCTTGGGATAATAAGGGGAAAATAGAGAAGTCAGGCGATAAGCGCTGTGCATGACAATTCTCTTTGAGTAGAGGGGGGCAATTTGCTTGGAGAGCAAAAATTCAAAATTTCCAAAGTTTTTGCTTTTTTGAACACTGTTCATATGATTTATTAATCGAAGTTAAGTTACACCTAACATTGTCATGAGTTCTACCACCGTTAAAAATACTGATATGTCCGAGAAGAAGGAGAAAGTCCCTGCCGCCGCTGTAGCAAAAGGAGATGAAAAACTTGTCGCCGCTCGCAAGAAGAACCTTGATCTTGCGATCACCCAGATTCAGAAGGATTTTGGAGAGGCTGCTATTATGCGATTGGGCGATGATCGCCGAATGGATGTGGAAGCTATTCCAACCGGGAACCTCGTCATCGACCGTGCTCTCGGAGTGGGCGGTTTCCCACGGGGCCGGATTGTTGAGATCTTCGGACCGGAATCGTCCGGTAAAACTACGCTAACTTTAACCGCGATTGCCCAGGCCCAGAAGGCTGGAGGTCTTGCTGCTTTCATCGATGTTGAGCACGCTCTCGATCCTCAGTATGCTCGTCGTCTTGGCGTGAATCTGGATGACCTTTTGGTCTCCCAACCCTCTTCCGGAGAAGAAGCTCTTCAAATCGTTGAGACTCTTGTCCGCTCCAATGCCATCGACGTAGTAGTTCTGGACTCGGTGGCCGCGTTAGTGACCAAACAGGAACTCTCCGGAGAGATCGGAGATTCGATTGTGGGGACGCAGGCCCGTCTTATGAGTGCGGCAATGCGGAAGTTGACAGGTTTCATTTCCAAAGCGCGCACCACCTGTATCTTCACGAACCAGATTCGTGAGAAAATTGGTGTGATGTTTGGAAGCCCTGAGACGACTCCGGGCGGTCGTGCACTCAAGTTTTTCGCTTCTATTCGAGTTGATATTCGCCGCATTGGTCAAATTAAAGCGACTGACGGAACCGTTCAGGGGAGCCGTACCAAGGTTAAAATTGTAAAGAACAAGGTCGCACCTCCGTTCACAGATGCGGAATTCGATATCATGTATAATGAAGGAATCTCCTCGGTTGGATCCTTGATAGATCTCGCTCAGGAATTCGAAATCATTCAGAAGCGTGGAAGTTGGTTTAGTTATGATGGGACACAGCTGGGCCAAGGACGCGATGCGACCAAGACTGCTCTCAAGGAAGATGAGGCTCTTTATGCCGAGATTGAAGAGAAGGTGAAGGCGGCAATGGCGGAATAACAAATCAGGAAACTTTACGGGTTTCACTGTGTAGGTCCTGCGGGTCACATTTGACTCGTGGGATTTTTTATTTCGAGGCGGACTAGATTTTTTCGATCAGTTTTCAGGGAAACCGGAGAAGAATTGGTCTGTTTCCACTCTATGATACCACTAGTGAGCAACCTGATTTGGTGAAGCCACAATGATCCTATTTCTTAGGAGTTGGTAATCGAAGGTCGTCGATCTAGTTCCGTTCACTTCCTGCGAATTCGCTTCTAATCGATTAGAATTTAGCGACGAAAGTCCCAATCCGGATAACCAGCCAGCTTGCTTGTCACTCCAACCAGTTCTGTTTACTTTCTTTCTGGATATGAAGATAATTGTACTGGCGGTGGCATCCACGTGTTTGGCTTTGGCAGGTCCCGTTGATGAAATGAGAGCGGGAACTCATAAGAAGGAAGGGAAATCGCTGCCATATCGATGGATAAAGATCGGGAAAGCTGAGCGGCCGGCATTGATTCTTTTTTTGCACGGCGCGGGTGAGCGAGGTGATTGCAACAAAGTTCAACTCAAGCATGGGATTCCAGATCTACTGAAATGGTTGAAGGCCGATGGTCAAAGCGCTGTGGTCATTGCTCCTCAGTGTAACCAGGGCGTCTGGTGGGCAGATTTGAGGGGTGATTTCCGCTCACCGAAGGGAGGCGATCTTGCGAACAAACCCTCCGCGATGATGACCATGGTTTTTGAGGTAGTGGACAAAATGGCGAAAGCTCACAAGATTGATTCTAAGCGGATTTACGTCACTGGCTTATCGATGGGCGGGTTTGGCTCTTTTGCAGCAGTGGCCCGCCGTCCTGATTTCTTCGCCGCAGCCATGCCAATTTGTGGTGGAGGGGATCCGTTGACAGCCAAGGTGATGAAGGATGTTCCGTTTTGGGTTTTTCATGGAACCGCCGATCGGGCCGTCCCGCTGAAAGCATCTAGCATCATGGTGGCTGCATTGAAAAATGCGGGGGCCGAGGTGAAGTTTAAAAAATATTCCAACGTGGGACATGATTCTTGGACGGCTACTTACCGAAATCCCAAGGTTTGGGAGTGGCTCTTTTCCAAGACGAAACCGTAGCTTTTAAAGCTACGATTCTTTCGATCAATACTTGATCGAAAGGGCGATGTGGGAAAGCCTACTGGTCTGCAATAATGCCAGAGAACACCACATTTTTCGAAATCGGTAAGGCCATCGAAGATTATAATTCGTTTGTTGTCGTCAGTCACGTTCGTCCGGATGGAGATGCTATAGGATCGATTTTGGCACTTGGTCATGCCTTGGAGCAACTGGGGAAATCAGTGCGTTATCTGAATAATGATGGATGTCCTCAGAGTTTGAAATTTCTGCCAGGCTCGGAGAAGGTCGAGGTTTCCAGAGAAGTCGGAGTTTTGGATGTCGAAGTTGCGTTTACTTTGGATACGGCTGCTCATGCGCGGATTGGCGAGGGGAGCCTTGAGGCAATTAAAAACACGAAGCTGTTGATTAACATCGATCACCATATTTCCAATCCCGGTTATGGAGATTTGAATTATATCGATTCAAGAAGTCCGGCCACTGGTCAGATTATTTACGAGTTGTTAACCGCGCTGAACCTTCCGATATCAGAGATCTCACGGGACTCAATTTATGTGGCAGTTTCTACAGATACCGGGTCGTTCCAATATCCTGGAACTACTCAAAGAACATATGAAATGGCCGCCGATTTGGTGGGGCGGGGATTGAATGTGGGAGAAATCAATCAATTGACATACGATAACCAACCTTATCGCAAGGTTGAGCTGATGAGGGCTCTTTTGAACAGTCTCGATCGGAGCCATGACGGATTGCTCGTCTGGTGGGATCTCCGGATGGAGACTAAAAATGAATTGGGTCTGGTAGATGATGATACCGAGGGGATGATTGACTTCATCCGTTCCGTACAGGGGGTAGTGGTCGCGGTTTTTTTTGAAGATCTTGACGATGGCAAGGTGCGCGTTTCAATGCGCTCAAAGGATTCACGCGTGAATGCTAGCGAAATTTGTGGAGTTTTTGGTGGGGGTGGGCATTCGCTTGCGGCTGGGATTCGGATGGTGGGGCCCTTGGAGGATGCTCGAGAGAAAGTTTTGGAGGAACTTCGCGAATCGGTAAAGCGAGCCAAAATCTCATAGTGAACTGATTTGATGCAAAATCCTAATGATCTGCCAAGTGGCGTGCTCTTGATTGACAAGGCTCCTGGAATGACTTCTCACGATGTGGTAGCGATCGCTCGTCGCCAGCTCAATATGAAAAAGATTGGTCACTGTGGGACACTTGATCCGATGGCGACCGGTCTACTCATGCTGGTTATCAATCGTGCGACGAAGATTCAGGACCTTTTAATGAGTGAGGACAAGACCTATGCCGGAACTCTCACTCTTGGAGCAACGACTTCGACGCAGGACAAGGAGGGTGAAATTCAGGTCGAGAAAGAAGTTCCTGCTCTTACCACTGAGCAGGTCTCTGCTGCTTTTGATAAATATACCGGTGACTTTGAGCAGATTCCTCCAATGGTATCGGCCATAAAAAAGGATGGGGTCCCATTATATAAATTGGCTCGTAAGGGGCAGGTGGTCGAGCGAAAGCCACGTTCAGTCTATGTGAAGAATTACCATCTCACCAAAATTGATGTGCCAAATGTTGATTTTGTAGTGGATTGTTCGAAGGGGTTTTATGTCCGAACTTATGCGCATGATATCGGGCAGGATCTGGGGTGCGGAGCCCATTTAAGTGCACTCCGACGAACTCGTTCTGGAAAGTTTACTCTCGAGCACGCTGTGCCAGTGGCTGTATTGAAGGAGGCGAGTTCGGAAGATCTCGTGAATTCATTTATTAGTCTTGCTGAAATTTCCCTGATGCGTGGTGCTTGATTTCTCAAGAGCTTTTAATTGTAGCCCGGTCACAAGATGAAACGTATCCCGATTATATTTGTTCTTCTTAGCCTCCCGCTTTACTTGCTAGATCAGATTACGAAGTGGTGGGTGGTGTTTCGTTTTCGCGAGCCGCTGTCGACTGACTTTCACACTCCCGATGAGCATGTGGAAGTAATTGACGGTTTTCTTTGGTGGTGGCGAATCCATAACCAAGGGGCTGCCTTTGGATTGGGGAATGGGACTTCGTGGGCCCCTTTTGTGTTCCTTCTAGTTTTAATTTTTGCCTTGGTGCTTATTTTTGTTTTTTGGAAAAAAGGGGCCTTTGCTAATGTTCCAGCGAGACTGGCTGCGGCTCTTTTGGTTGCTGGCGTTCTCGGTAATTTGACGGATCGGTTATTCCAGGGGTTTTGGCTGGAGAAGCACGAGGAGAAGTCCTTTGTGACAAGGCTCTCTAAAGGATACGTCGTTGATTTTATCCGCGTAAAGTTACCCGGATACGAGAAGATTGCTCCGCAGAGCCGGGGCTTCTTCCCAACCTTTAATGTTGCTGATTCCTGTATTTCAGTAGCAGCCGTTTTACTCTTTCTTTCGGCATTTCGTCCGGAAGAATCCAAGAGAGGAAAAGAGGAGTCGTCCGAAGCTTAGTTTTTTTCAGGTCGGCGTTTTTCCTTGCGCTGACGAGCGATGACTCTGGCTTTCGCTCTTTGATATCGAGTTTTGGGGAGAATTTTTGGCATCAATGCCGAGAGAAGGTAAACTAGTGGGTAGGCGAGAATGAAAAGGAGTATTCCCAAAGAAAGAAACCCAAGAATAAAGCTTCCGCCATTGAGATACTCCCCCTCCATACCGGGGAAGAGGCTCAGTGGGATTTGAATCTTCTCGAGAAGAGGATGGATTGGGATGTGCAGGGATCCTCGGAGAAAGTCTCCGAAATTCTCCTGAAAGAGGACGATAGGAATCTGGGTGATAGGATTGGTGACCCAGCAAGCGGCTAATGCAATCGGGATATTTGCCCGGAATGGGACGGCCCAAATTCCAGCCAAAAGCATTTGCCCCGGGATTGGGAGCTGGGAAGCAAAGAGACCAATGGCCAGGCCGCTTGCCACGGAGTCGCGGCAAGGGTGCCAAAGGGCTCTTTCGAACATTGGTAAAATCGTTCTCTGAAGCCAGATGCGTCGACGTATCTCCGGACTTCTCAGAAAGCGGTAGGTCTTCCGGACAATGCGAAGATAGCGACGTTTCAGTCCAGAGGTCATGAATGATTAAGGATGACTTTGATAAATGTAAATCGAGATCGAGGTTTACCAAAGAGCGTTAAACTCCTTGCTGTCTTTACTCAAACGAATTCGGTCAAGGTGCTCCGTTACTTTATCGCACCAAGGTCGAAATTCTTCTGGGATGGGGGCTTCTTTTTGGATCCACTTGCCAGTTTTAGGGTGAGTAACGCCCAAGCGCCAGGCATGAAGCATAAGTCTCGAGGCCCTGAAAGGTTGGCGACCTGGTTTGCTGTAAATGGGGTCACCGAGCAGGGGGTGCCCAAGAAAACGATTGTGAACCCGGATCTGATGCGTCCGGCCGGTATGCAATGCGCAAAGAATGAGTGAGGTCCCATCGTTCGCAGTGTGAAGTCGATGGAGGTCGGTGATTGCGGGTTTTCCGGCCCCCGGATTACAGACATCCATCCTCTGACGGTGAACGGGGTGCCGCGCGATATTATTAAAAACGGTTTGGTGGGTAACTTTCGGTTCTGATTGTGCAACGCAGAGGTAGAGTTTCGCGGTCTTGCGCTCGGAAAATTGTTGGATCAAATCTTTGAGCGCGGAGTTAGTTTTTGCGGCGACGAGACATCCGGAAGTGTCCTTGTCTAGGCGATGAACAATGCCTGGTCGGTTATCGCCCCCTTCTTGCGCAAGTTTACCCGAGCAATGATGAAGCAACGCGTTCACAAGGGTTCCGTCTTCGTTTCCGGCTGCAGGATGGACCACCATACCGGTTGTCTTGTTAATCACGATAAGGTCGTCATCTTCGTAAAGAACCGAGAGAGGAATATTCTGTGGTTGGGGTTCACTTGGTGTGTCTTCCGGAATGTGAACTGAAATTGAATCGCCCAAGTTTACCGAAGCTCGAGCTTTTACTTTGGTGCAGTTTAGAAGGATGTGTCCTTCCTTGATCAAGTTTTGAATACGTGAGCGCGATAGTTCCGGCAGCGCCAAAGCAAGAAAGGCATCAAGCCGTTTACCATCCCCATCTGACACCTTAAGAGTCATTGCAACAGAAGAATTCTTAGCCGCGGAAGAGGATGAGGATCCCGGCAAAGAGGCAACCTACAAGATTTGCCACAAGATCCCAACCGGTGTTGACATATCCACCTACGTTTGTCTCGGGGATCATTAGAACAGCAATAAATTCAATGATTTCATTTAAAGCTCCAAGTCCCATGCCGGCAAAGATACAGAGGGCGATCATACCCATGGAAGGAAAGAGTTTTCTGCCTAACCGCTGCTGCACACTTGCTCGAAGAGCTTCCCATGTGAGCCAGGTGCAGGCTCCAAAGCCAAAGGTATGGACACAATGATCATATTTGAGCCACTGTCCTGCTACCCACCATGAATAGAGGACTTGGTTTTCTCCATTAAAATCCCATCCATCTGGCAGGCGGATTAGTCCGCCTGCAAAGTGTATTGCTCCCCAAAAAGCGAAACACCAAAGGAGGAAGTTGGAGAAATTGACGCGCGCATGCATTAGGGATACGACACCGGCTACAATGACAAAGAAAGGAATGTAAACTTTAAGGAATTCCCAATTCTGCTGTGTCACTGCCGCGCTAATGGCAGCGACCAGATAGAGCGCAACCGTGAGGATAATGGAGCGGGGATATTGTGCTTTTCTCATGGCCTGTTGAAATGGTACGGGATTTCGATCCAAATCGCGAGAGCAAAGAATGAGCTACTTTTCATAGGCAATCACCCTATATTCAAGATCACCAGTTTGATAGGCTAAACGAATCAATGGAAATGCTAACAGGAGCGAAGGTCTTGTGATTATTTTTTTCAACAAGGTAACGAGTAGAGATGGTTTTCGGAGAGGCAGCTGGATCGATCTCCAAAAGAGTGCCGACCAGGTCGGAGCGACCTCTCTCGAGAGATCCTGAGAGTGGACTTTTTTAAGATCTGTCGCATTAGAGGAAAGTGAAAAGATGGAACGCCATGGTGGTAGGTTTCCGGTTGTAGCGAGTTGACGGAGAAAAAAGTAGGAGCCTGTTTCGGAGAACCAATCGCAGATTACGATGCGGCCCCCGGGTTTTAGCGCGGGAAGTGTGTGCTTAAGAAATTCCTCGAAGGAATCGAAGTGCGAGAGACTCTCGATCGCAATGATACCTGAAAGTGATTTTGGCTCGAGTTGCTGTTGAAGCCAATCTCCTTGAAGGATTGTTAATCCGGGATGAGGAGTAATTTGTGCGGCTTGCTTCTCTGAGTTTGTATTCGCGAATACCTCACAATGGTATTGATCCAAGATTTTGTGTGCGAGAATTCCGTAACCACATCCGATATCGGCGATCGTTCCTTTTGGATCCAGTTGTTTTAAGGCGAGCTCGATAAGTTTTTCCCGAGCTTCTTCAATCGACTCGTGACCTGTCACCCAAGCACCATGGTGAAGAGATCGCCCCCAAATCTCGCGGTAAAGGAGGTCGAGATCATCATAGAGATTTTTCGGCATCGGTTAGGAAAGGAAAGCGGCGAGGCAGAGAAGTCCAGCGATCAAGTCCCGTAGACTAAAGTGTTTCGCTCCGGAAGATTTACGGAGGAATTTAAAGAGGGCTCCGGTGGGGCAACCAAATTTACAATAGGCCAAAGGGATGAAGAGAGAGGCTACAAGTCCCACGATTGCGATAGCGATCGTGGCGAGTCCCGCTGACCGCCAGAGCCACGCGTCGAAGCTCTCCCAACTAGCCAAATTCCAAGAGGCTCCGATGATGGCGGAGGAAGTCAAGATGATGAGAAGAAGACCAGGTAGTCGCGCAAGTCGCTTATGTAGCCTTGGCGGGATCTTGATTGGTTTGACAGGGAGTTTTCCAAGCCATTGTTGCAGGAATCCGTGGGGGCAAAGCTGGTGGCAATAAATTTGATGTCCAGTGGCCCAAGGTATGGAAAGGGCCGCTCCGGCGAGAAAGAGGAGGCCCCACGACTCAGTGAAGGGTAGCCCATGGCGAGCCCAGCCGACGAGAAGGGCTTGTGAAAGCAGATCGCCGAGGATGATTCCGAGGAGGACCACAACCGTGACTTGCCAGAGAGTACGGGCGATTAGATTTCCGCGTAGACGGGTGAAAGAAAAAAGAGCTGCGCCAGCTGTAAGAGTCACGAGAGCGATATTGCGCCAGGGGATTTCGCGGAGCGGTGGTTCACGATCAGATTCAAATCGAGCCAGACGCCGGGACACGCTGTCGGCGATAGCCCAGGATGTGTGAGTGGCTCCGCTGACGCCTTCGATTTTTGATTGATCGATGGCTAGGATTTCTTTGAGGGTCATTCCGTCGTAGAGGTTAAGCCAATCGGGGGTGTCGAGAATTCGTTCGTAGTATTCCTCGTTATCGTAACTCTTACGGAAACGAATTCGGGCTACTTTGTTCGCTTCTTGATCTAAGACGATGAGAATATCGGTCGGGCCCTGGTAACCGTGCAGGTAATCTTGGGTGGGAGCGGTGCGGAGGGCGTGACCAATAATATTATGATCATTGTCATACATACGCAAAACACCGGGCCAATCAGGGTGGCTCTCGATGGCTGAGGCTTCGGTTAGCTCGGCGGCAAGGATGTCAGTGGGGAAGAGGCGTGAGGTAGTGAGCCCTCCCAGTCTCTCGATGATGCTTCTTGAGATCGCGCTACTGGTAAGAGTCGAGCCAGTGACGGCATCAAATTTTGGATTACCGGGAGAGCCGAGGCTAAGGCCAAGAGGGGCTTTCCAGAAAGCGGAGTCGTTCACCACGGATTGAACGTGATCCGGGGTGTCGGATGACTCAATAATTCGGGCCTTGATCAGTCTTCCGGTTTTATCAAGCGCAAGCGCAAGATTAGTGGGGCCGGAGTATCCCTTGATGTGATTACATTGGGGTGAGGTCGTCAGGAAATACCCCAGAGAAAGGCCTTCGTTATTAAAAACTTCTTCGTTTTCCATGCGGATCGCGTCGGGGAAGAGGAAAGTGAAGTCTCCTTCGCTGAGCTTCTCACCACGCTGCCACTTCTCAAAGATTAGCCACGAGATTACCACGACAATCAGAAGCCGGTAGAGCCGAACCCAGAGCTCTGTCCCTCCCAGCATCTTGTCTAATTACTTTGATTTGAGAAGCTGAACAGCATCAATGTGAAGATTGCCGGCTGCTTTTGAGGTGATCGTAAACTTGGAAGGGAGGACGTCGATAAAATCGAAGGATCCAAGGGAAGTGTAAGTCTTCTGGGCCGGCGTTTTGGTTTGATCAAGGATGATGGTCTCCGTTCCCCCGGCGTGAGTGAGGATGAGCTCGGCTGCGGTTGTGCGGTTTTCGTGGTTGAGCCAGTGAACTCGCACCTCGTAATTTCCGGTATCCTTGACCCGGATGTTGTAGGTGGCCGAAGCTGGATAGGGCGCATATTGGTAACCCAGTCCGTGATTTGGTCTAAGGCCATCGCCCTTTCTCCACGATCCCTTGAGCTTCGCTTTGACATCATCAATAACGAGTCCCTTGAGGTTGATGATGTTCTGTTTTTGTGGTTTGACCCTAAGGCCTTCCTTGGGAATCGGAGGGACGGTAAGTGGCGCATTGATGTTCTGCCTTCGAGCACGGCCTGGCTTCTCCATAAGGTCGATTAAGAGGGAAAGGTAGTTTTGATAAACTCCGCGGGGAGAGGTTTTACGGTTAGTAGCAATCCAGGCCGCCTTTCCGACCACTTCGCCCATCATCCCACAAGTGCGCATGACGCGGGTCGTGCCGAGGGCGCGGCGATCCACCGAAACACAGCGACCTGCCATGAAGAGGTTGTCAATATTCTTGGAGTAGAAACATCGGTAGGGGATGTTGTAGCCAGATTTGCGATCAACCTTACGATCGTGAACCGCGATTGAAATGAAAGGATTTTCTTTTGCGACGCCCTTTTGGAATTCCTTTTTTGGATAGTGAAGATCGATAGACCAGGTGGTAGGGACACTTGCATCGGGAAATTCTTTTTTTGCGGCGATGTCATCTCCAGTGAGGACGATGTCACCTTCGATTCGCCGAGATTCGCGGTTCCCTCCAACAAAGGCCATCCACATGAGCTTGGCGCTAGGGTCGGATTGCTTGATGTGGGAAAAAGCTCCGAAGTTTGCGCGAAGATTCCAGTCGCGGATCTCCTCGAGATCATTGATCGGATGTTTGTCGTAGCCGCCCTCCCAGAACCATTCGGCTTTTTTGAATTTCTGATAAGGTCCGCGCGAACCGTGAAGAGAGGGATAGTCGCCTTTGCCGAGCGGCAGCGCCCATGGCGTTTCGGGCCATTCTATTTTTTCGCCGGTGTCTTTCACGGACCACATATTGGACATCCCCATGTGACCTTCTTTAGCCATCATGAAATCGGCTCCAGCTTGTGCTCCGATGGTGCCGTGCCCCGTTGAATCACAGAAGAGAGATCCCGCAATACGGGTGAATGCTCCAGTGGTAGTGTCTACGGCGTCTACGGATTCGATTAGGTTGTCCTTGGCATTAGTGCGAAAGGCGAAGTGATTGAGGTAAAGGTCAATATTGTCTTCGGAGCGAACGACCTTCTCTTTCAGGTCATCGACAAACTCATGGATCAATCCTGGTGAGTCGCGGGAAAAGTCGGAAAATTCGTTCACGATTTCGCCGAGGTGTGGGAATTTTCCGAGTTGGGTTCCGCCCATCGCCCAGACTTGAACTTCTGAGGATCCATTGCCGCCGAGGACGGCTCGATCGTGAATAAGAGCGACCTTTAATCCGTGGCGGGCGGCCGAAATAGCTGCGCTAAGTCCAGAGTAGCCACCTCCGATTACGACAAGGTCATAACCGTCTTTGGTGGGCGGGATAGAGGGAAGTTTGAGAGCTTTCCTCCGAAATTCAAAAAGATCCTGGCCCTTGGTAGGGGGGATGTCTTTGACATCTTTGGTAAAGTATAGAGCATCACATCTTCCATTGAATCCGGAGAGGTCGACAAGCTTGAGGATGGTCTTAGTTGAGGTGATTTCAACTGTGCCTCCGCTCTGCCAATGCCAGTTCGCTCCTTCAGTACCGAAAGTAGTGGTTGCTCGTTTCCCACCGATGCTGACGGCGAATTTCCCAGGCGCGCCGGGGGCCTTCCATTTCGAAACCCAGTCTTTGGTGCGGACATGGAAGTGGTACGTTCCGGTTGAAGGGAATGTGACTTCGGTTGTGGCGTCTGCTACCGGAGTCCCGAGACCGTGCGCCATGAGGTAGGCGGATCCCATATTTAGGATAAACTGGGAGTCGACGGCCCACCCTCCGCGATCTACGAAGGCTTCGGCTTCCACAAAAAGAGACTCGGAGGCGTGAAGGGAAGTTGTAAGAAGTGAGATTAAGACGGTTCTGATCATTTTAAAGAACGTTACGGCCTGAATATAACGATTTTTTCGTCGAGGTAGAGAGATTTCAGTGACAATTGGCGCTGAGGAAAGAATGATGTGGCCCGTGAACTGGGGGCTTTCAAAGTTTGGGGAAAATCTCTGCGAGGGGAGCGGCATCGGAGAGTTGATGGATGATTTGGGCGAGGCTCTTGCTTCTGCTGGCAATGTCAAGATGTTGGGCGGTGGACAACCGGCTCATATTCCAGAGATCGATGCCGTTTGGCGTCGACGAATGGAAGAGATCATGACCGAGCCCGGAGGGCTGGAAAAAATGATCGGGAACTATGACGTTCCGGCGGGAAGTGAGCCGTTTCGGATGGCTCTGGCCAAACTCTTTCAAAAGGAATTTGGCTGGGAAGTGACTCATGAGAATTTCGCGGTGACGATGGGCGGCCAGACTGCGTTTTTCTTTTTGTTTAATGCTCTGGCAGGAAGATTCGGTGATGGCTCTCGAAAGAAAATTCTCCTGCCGTTGGTTCCGGAATATATTGGATATGCGAACCAATCAGTAGGTTCGGATTTTTTTGAGGCACTTCCGGCGCGCATTGAAAAAACAGGACCTCACGAATTTAAGTATCGGGTTGACTTTGATGCGGTAAATCCAGGCGATGATATCGCGGCGATCTGCGTTTCCCGACCGACCAATCCTTCTGGAAATGTTCTGACCGATGATGAGATTGAGAGGCTTCGGAAGATCGCAAGAGCGAAGGGCATCCCGCTTATCATTGACAATGCATACGGAGCTCCTTTTCCCAACGTTATCTTTTCCGAAGTGACACCGGTTTGGGACGAAGGAATGATTTTGACGCTGAGCCTTTCGAAGATCGGCTTGCCGGGAACCCGCACCGGGATTGTCGTGGCAGGCAAGGAAGTCTGCCGGCAGGTGTCATCAATGACCTCGATTGTTGGCTTGGCTAATGCGAATATCGGTCAGGAGATTCTACGCCCGCTAGTAGAAAGCGGAGAGATTTTGCGGTTGAGTAAAGAAGAGGTGAAGCCGTTTTATAAGAAGCGGTCCAAGATGGCGCAAAATCTTTTCACGAGGGAGCTTGATGATTCGGTTCCATATTTCATTCACCGAAGTGAAGGGGCCTTGTTTCTCTGGGTTTGGTTTGAAGGTCTTCCCATCACGGCCAAGGAACTCTACCAGCGCCTAAAAAACCGTGGGGTTTTGGTTGTTCCGAGCGAGTACTTTTTCTTCGGATTGCCGGAAGATTCCGATTGGAAACATACGAGCGAATGTATCCGAGTGAGTTACACGATGGATGCAGAGACGGTGGAATCCGGAATCAAGGTGATTTCGGATGAGGTGAATCGCGTTTATGAAGAAGCATTGAGGTAAGTGAAGCGACCTCTCTAAAACGCTCTTCATAGGCTGCGTCGAGTCCTTCTGCTTTCCGGTTTCCAGAGGTCGCCTTTTTCCCCGTGCTTTAGTTATAGAAAGCGAGTCATTGTATCATTGCCCGGCTGAGTAAGCTCGATGCTTTCGAAGAATAGATTAGCTTACTCACCAACAATCTGAGCTTTTCCGGGCTTCTGGTAGATTGGATCGTTGCTCCCTTTGTCTGGTCGCGTAAAAGGGGAGCTTCGCCATTTTGGTTTTTCATAAGTCCCGGTGCCTCGGAATTGGAAGATACCCTTTAAGGGGAAGAAACCTTTTAAGGGTTGGAGTGGGAGAGTGATGAGCTCTAAGAGGCCGCGCGCGTTCATGCGTATGGTTATGTCTAGTTTTTCGGAGAGCAGGTCGATCCATCCTTCTCCGGTAAGAATGAGATTGGTGGAGATGGCGATGAAGTCTTTGGTTGTGAGAACTCCGTTGGTCACATTAAAGTTAGCAGAAGCATCTTTGGCTCGCTCATATCCCATTCTTTTATCGCCGAGTAATCCAGAGATGATCGGGGAGAGAGGGCCGAGGATAGGAAGTGAAACGAGGTTGCCCTGATTGATTGCGAGGAGGCCCTCTGCATTGAAGCCACGAAATCCGTCGGCGGTGCCCCGGAAATCGATACTTCCGGTGAGTGTTCCTGTCTCTTCTTCTTTAAATTCGTAAATCCGAGAAAGCTGCTGGAATGAAAGGTTGTCCCATTTGATGGCGCCGCGATACTTCGCTTTTTGCCCTGGAGTGACATCGCAAAAAACTGAGCCTGCGATGCTTCCGTTTAAGGTGCCGCAAGTCAGGTTTTGCACGTTGATTCCGGTTCCCCGGATCGTGAGATCTGCCTTTAGGTTTTGGAGAGGAAGATTGGATCCAAGAAAGGGGTAATCGGTTTGGCCTTCCGTTCTGACCTCCACGACGAAAGAACTCTTATCGTTATCTTCCTTTTTTTCAGCGAAGGTTCCGTTCAAGCTAAGGAGCGGGGGGCGATGAAAGCGGTAGGTTTCCTCGATATGTGCGGCAGTCTCTGGGGCAAAGATTTTCACGATCGGAGTGGCCCAGGCTTTGCCCCGGAGATTTTGGATAGTTATAAAATGGGTTTCGGGGTCGTAAAGTATCCGGTCGACATAGATAGGATCAGATGCAGCTCCGTCAAACCGAAGGCGGATATTCTCATGATCATCATCAAGAAGTCCTTCGATGTTGACGAATTCAGCTTTGTCGGGTGCGATTTGATAGCTGGTGGCGAGATAATGGAATCTTGTTTCTTTGTAGGTCAAGTTGTTCAGCAAGACTTTTCCGGTGGCAGACCAATCGGTACGATCAACTAAGTTGAGAGTCCCGACCACGTCGAGAGCGATTGATGAGTCTTCTGAAAGAGTGACATGCCCGAGCGCTTGTTCAAGAGGGCCGTCTTCTTTGATGAACGGTTTGAAAGCTTCCAAGGGGAGCGATGACATCAGATCAAATCTAACCTGATCACCCTGCCTCATGATATTGCCGTTCAGATGATCTCCTTTGCGGATGATCTCCAAATCTCGAAGGTAAAGGTCACCATCTTTCCATGCAAAATCAGAAGATAATTTGTCGAAGTCGGTTTCTAGGAAAGAGAATTTCTTGATGTCTCCATGGCCGTTAGCGGTGACTAAAAACCCACCGTCCTCTCTAGAGGAGAAGGAACCATTGATTTTTAAAACCGGCGGAGTCCCACTGATACTGAGATCTTTGAGAACCTTCACATTAAAACAGTTGTTCAGAAAATCTTGGACATGCAGATCCGAATCTAGATTAAAACGTCCGTCGTTTTTGGAGACGCGCCAATCAGCTTGGCCTGAGGCAGAACCGCTTTCGTCCTGTAGTAAAATTTCATCGAGCGTCACAATTTGGGCCTGTAGATCACCAGCGATGAGAAGTTTTCTGAGCTGATATTGGCCCCGTTTTAATTGGACGGCATCTAGCCGGAAAGAGGTCTGAAGCCGCTCGGGGTAAGCTAGGTCTCCT